>TARA_R110002073_G_scaffold66512_1_pt1 | contig 35998 bp, 24 predicted proteins | sample TARA_R110002073 | Tara Oceans TARA_R110002073 (sample SAMEA4397174) | marine metagenome | biome: Polar Biome; feature: [DCM] deep chlorophyll maximum layer (ENVO:01000326); material: water (ENVO:00002006), including particulate matter (ENVO:01000060) such as... | depth 40 m | reverse complement strand
GCGAGACATCGCGCAGAGGATAGGCAATCCGAGGTCGAAGGTCTCGCTCCGCCCCCCCTTCCCGTCCCGCATCGGGGCCGATCCGGATCATCACCCGGCCCACCCTCCGTCGTACGGGGCCGGGCGACCCCCGCGGCTCGACGGCCGACCTTCGACGCGCCGTCCCGAAACCTGGGAGCCGGGGCCCGGGTCAGCGGCCGCTGTTCGCCCGATTGCGATCCCGCCAGTAGGCGCGCCAGCTGGCCGAGTCCGTCGGCTCGCGCGTCCCCGACAATCCATGCAGCGCCTCGAGCGCCGCGTCGTGTCCCCGCAGATCGGCCTCGCGCTCGCAGCGCTCCAGGTAATTGATCAGCGCAGGAATCGCCTGGGGATCCCCCACCCGCATGAGGGCACGGGCCGCGGAACGCCGCACCGCCTCGTCTGGATCGCCCAATGCACGACTGATCGAACGCCGCGCTTCCTCGACCGTGGTGTCCCGGCTGGCGCGTGCGGCGAGGGCATCCACACAACGCTTGCGCACCGTCCACTCGGGGTCCTTCACCATCATCACGCGCAGGCGCTCCTGGAGCTCCGACTCGGAGCGGCGCGCGTGGGGCAGATCGGCGAGCACATCGACGGCGCGACCGCGGGCCTGGAACTCCTGGCGATCCAGCTGGGCCACGACCGCGGGGATCGACGGGCGACCGATCTCGATCAACGCCTGGCCCCCGATCGCCGAACCGTAGCCGTTGCCGATCGCGTTGAGCTCGGCGAGGCTCCAGGTCGCCGGTTCGCCGATCACGATCAGCTCCGCGCGCGCCCGGTCGAACTGACTGCCGGCCATCGCGCCGGGCGTCGAGAAGTCCGCGCGCTTGTAACCGGCCAGCATGTCGAGGACGAGGTTCTCGACCAGGAACCGGGTCAGCTCAGGATCCGCCAGCGCGGCGCGCCGCCGGTCGGTCCAGTCCGGAGCCTTCTCGCGCCACGCCACCCACAGTTCCCCGTAGGCGGGCGGCAGTTCCGCGACCGAACGCACACGACCGGTCGATTCGGGTTCGGAAGCCGCGCAACCGGCCAGGAATCCGAGGTGGAGCACGAACAGGACGGCGAGACTGGATCGGCTGCAGAAGGTCGGCATCACGTCGCGCATGGTCGTCTCCTGTCCGGAAACGCGCCAGGGTTTCGACATCGGAATCGATCCGGGCGCCGCCGCGCAGCACTGCGGGGTCACGACGAGTCCGCGGCCCCCACCCCAGACCAACGCGTCACTCGCTGGGTGGGAATCCGAGGTCAGCGGGATCCGCCTGCGACAACGCCACGTCCCAGGCGGCGGACTCGGTCTCGACCAGTTTCTCCTCGAACCACTCGGCGGGAGCGACCTGGCCTGGACCCTCCTTCGCGACCGCGAGGTAGATCTCCAAAAGGAACTCCACGCGCGCAGCAGGATTCTGGTCCGGCATCGTCACGCGTTCGCGCAACGCACCCAGCGCTTCGGGATCGCGTGCAGCGCGGTCGAAGAGGCGCGCCAAACCCGCGGCGTCCGCCGCGGGATAGAACCAGACGCCGTCGCCCTCGGAGAAGCGTTCGGGGAACGCGCCGGACAACGGCAGCGCCAACGGAAGGCCGAGCGCATGGGCCTCGTCGGCGACCAGGCTGTGCGATTCCTCGGCCAGCGATCCGATGACGGCGAGGTGCACATCGGTGACGGCGTGCGTGGTCAGGTCCTCGGGTTCGTAGGCGCCGTGGACGTGAACCCCGGGGGACGGCTCGCCCGCCGCCGAGCCGGCCAGGTGCAATTCGATCGGAACCGGCGCGTCGACCAGAGCGGCAGCCCGGCGAATCAACGCGGCACCCTTGGCAGGTGACGACAAACCCCACGCGCCGACGCGCAAGGCCCCCACCGACGCGGGATCCCCGGGCGGCGTCCGCGGGGTCAGCGCGCCGCCACCGAACGGGGGCAGGACGAGCAGGTTGCGCGGGGTGAGTCCCAGGCGCAGCAGGGATTCACCGTGCGCCTGGCTGGGCACGAACACGGCACGGGCGGCACGCAACTCGGCCTCCAGATCCTGCTGACGCGCGGCGGCGCGCACGATCTGTTGTTCCAATCCGACCCAGGGCGTCTTCGGCGCGACATGGCCGGCACATGCGGCGCAGCCCATCGGATCGAACTCGCGCGAACACGGCGCCTGGTCGATCGGATGCGCGCGCCAGTTGAGCAGGCACGTGGTCGTGTGGTCGTGCAACGTGACGACCGCCGGAATGCCCAGGCGAGCGGCACGGCGCACCAGGTCGGTCGACAGCCGCAGCCAGTGTTGCAGGTGCAGGACATCGGGTCGGAACTCGCTGAGCAACGCGTCGAACGCGCGGCCCACCGGCACGCTGCGGCCTTTCTGCCAATGGTCGAAGTAGAGGTCGGGACGCTCGATGCGGGTCACCGCGAACGGCCGACCTGTCCGCGGCTCCAGCTCGCGCGATCGCTGCGAACGCGGCGGATCGCCGTGCTCGAGCGTGCCCGCGATGACGAGGACCTCGTGACCCTCGCGAACCAGCGCATGCGCGATCGCCCGCGTGCCGAGTTCGGTTCCTCCCCGCAGTTCGGGCGGCCAACCGTGCACGACGAGGGCGATCCTCACGCGCGCCCACCCTCCAACGCGACGCGGTAGTGCGCCTCGTGAGTGTCGAGCGTCGCCGACCAGGTCGGGAGCTCGTCGGCGGTCGGACGCAGAGCGCGGAGCGCGCTCGGATCCTCGAGCAACTCGCCCAATCGCTGGGACAGGGCCTCGGCATCGCCCAACGGGAAACGCCAACCATCGATGCCCTCGCGCACCAGTTCGGCCATGCCACCCGCATCGCTGACGAGCACGGGCACGCCCAGCGCGCGCGCTTCCAGCATGACGAGCGGGCGGTTCTCGTACCACGTGCTGGGCACGACCAGCAGGTCGGCTCCGACGAGTTCGCGCGCCACGCCGGCCGCGTCCAGGGACTCTCCGAACGTCGCGCCGAGACGTTTGGCGCGGGCACTCAGGTCTTCCTCGTAGCCGGCGGCATGACCGCCCGGTCCGAACAGGCGCAACGCACCTTTGGCGCGGACCGCCTTGGGAACGCGCTCCCAGGCTTCCAGCAACACGTGCGCACCCTTCTCGGGAACGTACGTCCCCAGGAACAGCACGCGCACCGGATCCTCGGGACCGCGCGTGGGTCGCGGACCGGGATCCGGCAGGTCGCGCACGCCCGTGGGCACCACGTGAACGAGGTTCGGGTCGAGACCGAAGGCGACCGCGCGCTGCCCCAGGAACGCAGACGGGGCGATGACGGCGTGAACGTTGCCGCGCACGGCCTGCAGCAGGTCGTTCTTGCGCTGGCGCACCGCCGCGGCATAGGGCGCGGCATCGACGGGCTTGGGCGTCGTGAACCGGCCGGCCCCACCGCTGCCCTTGCCACCCCGGACGTGCGGCAAGCGACGCGCGATCGAGCGGGTCACCTTGGACAGGTCGATGCCGGTGAGGCTCTTGACCGTGGCCAGGGCGCGCGCGACAGGACGGGCACCGGTGCGCTGGCGCCAGGCGAACGTCGGGAGGCACGTCCCGCAGCGTTCGAAGTCGACGGTCTCACACAACGCTCCGTCGGCGTGACGCAACTGGCCCATGCGCGGGCACTCAAGGAAGAAGTCGTGCAGCGTCAGGAGCACCTTGGCGCCGGACGCGCGGGCGAGGCCGAGCAGACCCGACGACAGGTACATCCAGTGTTGGACGTGGACGACGTCGGGCTTCACGTCGCGCAGGACCTGGGCGATCACGGCCTCGACGCGCGGGTAGATCCACGTCTCGTCGAAGTCCTTGTGCATCATGTTCTGCACGACCTCGTGGACCTGCAGGCCCAGGTGGTCGCGGGTGTGCAGGGACGTGTTGCGGCGCGTCACGTCCTTCTCGGCCGCGAGCACGTGGACCTCGTGTCCGCGCTCGGCCAGACCGAGCGCCAGGGCCTCGGTGTATCGCTCGGTGCCCGCCGTGTGGAGCGGAGGGAACCGATGGGTGACGAGCAGCACGCGCATGCGGCTCAGTCTAGGCACTTGGAACGGCTCGAAATACAGGGAGCCGTCGAAGCTAGCTCAGTCGTCGTCCACGAGGTCGTACTCGAACTCGTCATCCCCGGCCGGGTCGCCTTCGACGACGTCGGAATCCGGCATCTCGTGGCGGATCTTCAGGTTCGCAAGTCCCGCTTCGTACTGCTCTCCGACCATCTTCTCGAGCAGACCCAGTCCCGCGGTGATGCGCCAAACGAGATTGGGCAGATCGGCGTCGAGCGTCCACGTCACCTTCGTTCCGCCGTCCGGAGTCGCGACGAGCTCGAGGTAAGTGATGTTCTGCACCGATGCACCCTCGGGATCGAAGTGCAGGATCATGTCGACGCGGCCCGGGACCGTGTCGGTGATCGACAGGCTGCCGGTGCCCAGCGGGCCTTCGGAGTCCCATTCCCAAACCGCACCCTTGCCGGTCTTGGAACCCGAGAACGTGAACTTGGCGTCGGGGTCGACCTCGTTCGTCCAGTACGACCACTCCGGCCACGTGGTCAGATCCTCGAGCGTGGCTTGCACGTCCTGGACCGAGTCGGCGATCACGACCTCGCGCACGACGCTGGTTTCCGAAGGCTGGGTCATGCCCCAGCCGAGCAAGCCGAGGACCAGGAGCAAGAGCAGGGCAAGGGCGCCGAGGACGAACTTCTTCATGGTGCAGTTGCGGAAGGGGTGCGGCTTGGGTTGGCCACCCGGAACAGGGAGGGAGGCCGAACGATTGCGGTGGCAAGCCTAGCCTCGCATCCCCCCCCTTGGGGAACGCGAACCCGCCCTCTCCATGGCGAGACCACACGGCTGGCCTTCCCGAGGGTTCCCTAGGGGAATCCGTGACTCAAGAGAGGACTCGCCGCGCGAGTCCCCACCAGAGTTCCAGACCCCGGTTCAGAGCTCCGGCCAAGCCCTGGGACGCGCCACCCTGGCGGACCGCAGGTGTGAGCGTCAACGGTCCACCCACGAGCAACTTGGCGTCCCCGAAGGCACGCTGACGTTGGACGTCGCGCCGCAGTCGCAGCGTGTCGGGCAGCGCGCGCAGGAACTGCCCCTTGCCGCGCAGCCAAGGCCAGAGCCCGCCGTGACGCAAGGCGAACGCGAACCACGCGAGCTCGTACAGCAGGAGTCCGGGCGCGCTGACGAGCAACGTGAACGCGCCGTGGTTCTTCAACAGGAACCGCCAGCGATTGCGCGAGTGGAAGAGCACACGCGGTCCGGGGTAGTGATGGCCCTCGCGGAAGCTGATGCCGGCAGTGCCCGCATCGTGATGCACGATCGCGTCCTCGACGGACAGGATCGCGCGCCCCGAACTGCGCAGGCGATAGGACAGGTCCAGGTCCTCGAACAGGATGAAGTAGGCCTCGTCGTACCCACCGATCGCGAGCACGTGCTCGGCATCCATCAACAGGCAGACCGACACGGCGCAATCCACGTCGCGCACGTGCGAGGCCGGGTCCACGGCGTGATCGGCGGCGATGGCCTCGGCCAGCGGGCGGTACCAATTGCGCAGGACGATCAGGCCTGCGTAGTGCAACGAGCCTCCGTCGTAGTGCACGTGATCCGGTTGGGCGGCGAACACGCTGCGCGGCTGGACGATGATCGCGTCGGGGCGCGCCTCGGCCGCCTCGATCAACTTGCGGAGGCCGTCGGGCTCGAGCGCAGCATCGTTGTCGACCGCCAGCACCCAGCGGTTCTTGGCCTCGTGCATGCCCCGGTTGCGCGCGGCGGCCGGACCTGAGTTGAAACCCATCTGGACCCAGCGCACATGAGGGTACTTGTCGCGCACCAACGCTTCGCTCCCATCGGTCGACGCGTTGTCGATGACGAGCACCTCGTCGATCGCATTCCCATTCAGCGCATCGATCGCGTCCAGGCAACGGGCGAGGTACGCCTCTCCCTGGTAGTTGCAGACGACCGCGGACACGGCGCCGACGCGGGGCGAAGCCGTCATCTCAGGAGATCGGCAGATCGAAGTCGTCCGAACGCACCGGCTCGCGATGCTTGAGGCAGTACGGGATGTTGCAGAACACGCTCCATGCCGCGCGCACCAGCACCCACCAGGCGCCGGGGGTCTCGCGCAGCGAACGGCCCAAACCGATCGTGCCGGTCGCGTCGGTCACCTCGCCCTCGATCTCCTTCTTCTCGCCGCGCAGGACGACCTTGGTCAGGACCAACCACGGCATCTTCAACAGGCTGCCCAGCGGCGCGTACTTGAACATGCCGATCCAGGCGTTGCGCGCGTGGTAGTACAGACTACGCTTGCCCATCTGCAGGCCGAACGGCGTCTTGTGGAACGCCTGGGCCTCGGGAAACTGCAGCACGCGGTAGCCGCGATTGAGCAAGCGACAGGTCAGGTCGCGCTCGTTGCCGTAGATGAACAACCGCTCGTCGTAGCCGCCGCATTCTTCGATCGCCTTGCGGCGCGCGAGCGACGCGCAACCGCGGAACGTGCTCATGTAGCGCTCCGAGTTGAGCGCGGTCGACGTCAGGTACGACTCCGGCATGTTCGGTTCGACGATCTTGGTCGAGATCACTGCGGTCGTCGCGGGCTCGCGCTCCAACCGTCCCAGCGCGCCTTCGAGCCAACCGGGCGTCAGCACGACGTCGTCGTCGAGGATGGCGATCAGGTCGGTGCGCGCGCAGGCGAAGCCGATGTTGAAGGTCTCGCAGGCTCCGTACGCCGAGTTCGGCATCACGACCAAGCGCACCTCGGGGTAGTCGCGCAGGATGCGCTCGGCGGTGTCGTCGCTGCTGCAGTTGTCGACCACGACGACCGCATCGAACGGTCGCGTCTGGGCGCGCAAGCCGTCGAGGTTCGCGCAGACGTCCGCGGCCTTGTTCCAAGTGCTGATCACCGCGGTGACGGTCATGGTCGGCGCGTCCGCGGATTCCAGACCGCCCGGGTGATAGGGCTTCCACGCAGCCGCGGCGCGCTGGACCCAGGCGCTGGCCTCGTGGGCGTCCATCAGGACGAAGCCCTCGCAGCGTTGCACGTCGGGGCGATCCACGTCACGGGTCCAGGCTCGGTCGAACGACTGCGCCTTGCTGACGAGGTCGCCGCCCGCGGCCTGGGTCCCGAACGCGGTGAGCGCATCGTCCTTGTCCGACGCCACCTGGGTCACGTCGATCAACACGTTGGCGGGGACCTGGCGGCTGATGCCGTAGAACCCGACACGACGCGTTCCGGCCTGCGCAAGAGCAGCGGCGCAGGCGAGGGCTGCGGCGCGATGATCGGGGTGCGGATCGAGCGGCGACGGCAGCAGCACGAGCCCCGCGGGGTCCGCCTCCAGCGCTTCGCGCAGGATCTCGACCAATCGGTGCTGTTGGGCCAATTCGTGATCGCGCAGTCCCAGGAACTGCACGTGCTCCACACCCAGGACGTTCGCGGCGGCGCGGCACTCGGCTTCGCGCGCCGAGGTCAGTTCCTGGCGCGCGTGACCTTCGAGTCCCCCACCTCCGTCGGTCACGACCAGCACCCGCGCCTGGCCTCCACGCAGCACCTGGGCACGCATCAGTCCGCCGCATCCCAGGACCTCGTCGTCGGGGTGCGGAGCCACGACCAAGACCTCGGGCGGGAGGGCCTCGATCGGGAGCAGAGGAGGAATAGGTCGCATCAACCGGCGCGCTTGGACGTGCCCGCATCCAGGTCGGTGCGGGTCACGAGTGGTTCGTAGAACTGCAGCAGTTCGAGTGCGGCGTCGTTCGCGGTGGGAAGGGAATCGGGCAAGGACTCGAACGCATCGAGCAGCTCGTCCGGATGTTCGAGCAGTTCGTGCAGGGCTTGGGTCCAGACGCTCGGGTCCTGGGCCGGAAGAACGCGCAGGGAACCGTCCCCGAAACGCTCACGGGCGGCATCCGCGCTGGAGGCCCAGACCGGCAGACCCAAGGCCAGAGCCTCGTCCACGGCCAGAGCATAACTCTCGGGCAGGCGGCTGGGGAGCGCAGCCAGGTGACAAGCCGATGCAGCCTGCTCCAGATCGAGCGCATCGTAAGCGCCTTCCAACCGAATGGCCGTCTTCCCGGCGATCGCGGTCAAACGACGGTCGAGGCCCGGTTCGGCGCCACCGAGGCACAGGAGCTCGACGGTTCCCTCGGGAAGTGCGGCGACCGCGCGCACCAGATCGAGCGTGCCCTTGGCGAGACTGCGGCGGCCCAGGTGCAGGATCTTCAAGGGGCCCGTTCCGTCCCAGGGCTTCGGCCGCGGGACCTCCCCCGAGAACGTGTGGCACACACCCGGGCGAGCGATGCGCGCTTTGCCGTCCAGGTCGATCAGATCGACCAGGCGCACGAGGTGGGTGCGACTGGGCACGAGGATCCGGCTCGCGGCGTTCAGGTCGGCGCGCCAGGCCTCCAGGCGATCGAACAACCGCGCCTGGACCGACTCCCGGTTCCCACCCAGGTCGGGGGCGACGCACTGGACGCAGTCCTCCAGATCGTCGTCCGCGAACGCGTCGCCGTCAGGACACGTAGCGCCGTGGTGCGGCACGCGGAAGAAGCGCGGACACACGACCGAGAAGTCGTGCAACGAGAGCACGACCGGCGCGAGTTGCGACAGTTCGGGAACGAGTCCCGCGCCGAACGTCCAGTTGTGCTGCACGTGGATCACATCGACGTTGCGCACGGCATCGGCGACGCGCGCACGCAGGATCTCGTCCGCCACCAGCGGATTCGCATCGTGCGGGCGCTCGATGCGGTGTACGGGAAGGCCTTCGACCAAGCTGGCGCCGACCGGAGCGTCCCCGGCCGTACCGCTCACGATGCGCACGTCGTGGCCGAGGCTCGCGAGGGCCCGGGCGTGCGCCAGCGTCACGCGTTCCGTACCACCGGAGAACTCCGGCGGGAACAGGGCGGTCACCATGACGATCCTCATGCAGCCGACCCCTCTGTACCGTCGGCGGGCGTGGCCAGGACTCGGTAGAACTCGGCCTCGGCCGGAACGAAGCGCTGGAACGCCTCCGCGTGTCGTGCCTTGCCGCCGAACATCATCGAACGCCAGGCCGACAGTCCGGCGACGCGATGCAACAACTGGCCGCCCTGCATCTGGGTCTGATGGCAAGCGAGCGCGTGCAGCTTGCGTGGGTACGCTTCGCTGATGTCCAACACCATGTCGGGTTGATGGGCGGACCAGACCTCGTAGCCCCAGGCCTCGACGGGCTTGGCGTAGAGCTCCAAGGCGCGTGCGGTCGCCTGGGCGAGCGAGTGGTGATCGACGTGCGCATCGCCGTACCAAGGGGCGTAGAGCGTGCCCGGCCGGACCTCGTTCAAGAGGCGTTCGATGCGGCGCGCCGCGCGGTCGAGGTCTTCGTCCTCGGCCACGTGCCCCTCTTCCAGTCCCCAGAATTCGTACTCGATCCCGCGCCCCTCACCGGCCAGGTGACGTCCGCCTTCGACGGCTTCCAGGATGCGTTCCTTGACGAAGCGCTCGTCGGACGAACCTCCGTCCACGTTGGCGGCCGCACCGTCGAACGCGATCAGCACCACCACCGCATCCCCGCGATCCGCGTGCAGCGCCAGCGTTCCCCCGCAACCGATGACCTCGTCGTCGGCATGCGGCGCCAGCACGAGCACGGGGCCCGGCGTCGGTGCGGTCCGACGCTCGGGTGCGCGGAAGTGCTCCGGGGTCATGCGCACTTCTGGCTCCTTCCCTGACGGACTCCGGCGAGGCCGGCGAGGCGCTTGCCGATCGCATCCACGACGGCTGTGCGGTCCACGTCCCAGATCGGTTCCGTGCGCGGCGGCGCGTGCTTCGCGAACGTCCAGGCCGCTTCGACCTTGCCGTTCGCATGCAGCGCGCGCAGGTAGTAGCGACCCGCGAACAACCAGTTCCAAGCGCTGACGGGGAAGTCCCAGTTGCCGCTGGGTGCGGTCGTTCCCAACGCGAACCCGAACGTGGGCGTCAGCGAGAGTTCGAGGCACCAGGGTCCTCCGACCGGCAACGGGATGGTCGGCGGGTCGGTCGACAACGGCATCGCCTTCAAGCCGTGCGCGGGACGTGCCGGACGCGGGAACTGGGCGGCGAAAGCGTCCGCCAGGGCCAGACCAGCGCGCATCGGTGCGGACGCGTACTGCCGCATGTACTTGGCGCGCGCTTGCTTCCAGCGCGTTCGCGGACCGGCTTCGAAGTCCTGGCCGACGCCGCTGGAGCGCGCGCCATGGTGCAACACGTTCGCGTCCGGTACGAGTTCGATCTCGAGCCCGCGCTGTGCCAGGCGACGGCACAGGTCCGCGTCCTCGTAGTACAGCGGGTAGCGCGGATCCAGCAGGTGTTCGAGGCTCTCCGCCACGCCGCGATGCAGGAACATGCACGCGCCGGGGACCATGCGGCGACGGATCGGCACCTCGGCGGTCCAGGCTTCCCAGTCGACCTTGGACCGTCGGGCGGCGGCCCGGCGCGCCAGGAACGGGAGCCGACCTGCGCCGAACTCGAGCAGCTCACCCGCGGCCGTCGGCAGGATCGGCGAGGGCAGCTGGAACGTGCAGCCTTCGTCCATCCAAGCGCGCGGCGCGACGGCACCGGCCAACGGGTTCACCAACAAGCGCTCGAGGAGCGCCGCGATCGAGCCGGGCAGGAAGACGATGTCGGGGTTCAGGACGGCGACCAGATCGTCCGGGCCTCCCGTCGAGTGTTCGAGCGCGAGCTGAATGCCCCCTGCGAATCCGTCGTTCTGGCGGTTGTGGACGACGCGTGCGCCGGTCTTCTTGAGCTCGCTGAGCCAACGCTCCTCGTCCGTTCCGGCCGGCTGATCCACGACGATCAACGACAGGTCCGAGGGATCGAGGTCCGCGGCCAACCACTCGCGCGCGAGGCTGCGCGCCGCGGCCAGGGCGAAAGCACCCGAGCCGTAGTTCACCATCAACGCGGCAAGCTTCATGCGACCACCTCGCGCGCGCTCGTCTCGAGGGTCCAGGTGTGTACGAGTCGCACGACGCCGACCTCTTGTCCACCACCCTGCACCACCAGATCGTGCTTGGGCGCCCGTTCATGATGACGGTGAACGCCGCTGGCATCGAGCAGGTGCGCGACGATCGTGAAGCGACCCGCCAGGAGTTCGAGCGAGGGAATGCGCAAGGTCGCCACACCGCCCGGGCCCGCGAGCTGCAAGCCCTGGGGCTCGGTCAGCGCGCCACACATCAGCGTGCGGTCCTGGCGCGTGAACGTCACGCCCAGTTGCAACGGTTCCGCTTGCGCGGTCCAGAGCGGGTTCTCCCAGGCGACGCGCACGGTCAACGACTGCCCCGTGCGAATGCGGTCGCAGGCGCCAGCGTCGTCGTACACCTCGACGGATGCGATCCGCGGAAGCCCCGAGCGCGGTTCCTGGGTCGCGTCCAACGCATCGCCAGTGGATTCGGACCAGGCGGCGTAGGCATGCGTCACTTCGCACGCTTCGCCGGCAGCCTTCACGGCGCCCCGATTCAGCCAGAGCGCCTGGTCGCACATCTGCCGAACGTCGTAGAGCGAATGGCTGCACAGCACGAGAGTGCCACCCTTGGCGCGAAAGTCCGCGAGCGCATCGATGCAGCGTTTCTGGAAGGTCAAGTCTCCGACCGCCAGGACCTCGTCCAGCACCAGGACCTCGGGGCCGGCGAGCACTGCGCAAGCGAATCCGAGGCGCATGGCCATGCCGGTCGACCAGGTGCGCACAGGTGCATCCGCGGCTTCCTGCACGCCGGCGAACTCGATCACCTCGTCGACGCGCTTGCGCATCGCCTTGCGGCCGTGTCCCAGCAGAACACCGTTCAAGAAGGCATTCTCGCGTCCACTGAAGTCGGGGTGGAACCCGGAGCCCAGTTCGAGCAGACCCGCGACGCGGCCCTGCGTGCGCATGCGTCCCGCGGTCGGAGCGGTGGCGCCGGAGAGCAGCTTCAACAGCGTGGATTTGCCCGCGCCGTTCGGACCGACGACGCCCAACGCGCCGCCGCGCGGCAGCGCGAGGTCCACGCCGCGGATCGCCCAAAACAGGTCGTGCCGCGGCAACGCGCCGAGGCTGAGCGCTTCGACGAGGCGCGCGCGGCGCGATCCGTACGTGCGCCAGGCTTTGCCCAAGCCTTCCGTTTCGATGGCGAAGTCCCCCATGTCAGACCTCGTCCGCAATGCGGTCCTCGAAGCGGGCGAACATCGTGCGGCCGATCAGCAGCGCGGCCAACGACCAGGGCGCCAGCGCGCGGCACGCGGCGAGCGGATCGGGCGCCAACACCTCCTCGGGTCGTCCACCCAGCAACACACCGCGCCAGGCACCCAACAGGTGTGCGAACGGGCTGGCCTCGAGCCAGGGCAGCCAAGGTCCGATCGACGGCAGGACTTCCACCGACGGGATCCAGAACACCGGGCTCGCGAACATCAATGCGGTCAACGCGAGCGGCAGCGCTTGCCCGACGTCACGCAAGTTGACGTGCATCGCGGCGAGGCCCCAGCTGAGACCCAGGGCCAAGGTCGCGTGCAGCAAGAGCACGAGCGGCAGGTGCAGCATGCCCGCATGCCACGGAGCCCAACCGCTGACGGCGCCGACCAGGAAGAACAGGACGACCGCGGCGAACAGTTGCGCGAGGCTGGCGAGGTTCGGCACGAGGGGCAGGACCTCGGCCGGGAACGACAGCTTCTTCACCAGCTCGCGTCCGTCGACCAGCGAGGTGGTGCCGCGCGTGACGGCTTCGGCCAACGCGCTCCAGACGAGCGCACCGGTGAACAGGAACAGGCCCAGGGCCACGCCGCCGGTCGGCGCGCCGGGAACCTTGGACCCGAGCAACGCGGTGAACAGCAGGCCGTACACCGCCAACAGGAACAGCGGTTGGACCAAGGGCCAAACCGGTCCGAGAATGGCTCCACCCATGCGCAGACGCAGCTCACGGCCGAGCGCCGTCAGGATCAGGTCGCGCGACGCCGCGAGATGCCCCGGCGTCGCCAGGACGCGTCCTAGAGTCGCCCGCCAACCCGTCGAAGGCGGCGTCACCCAGGGGCGGATCCCCGGCCCAGCGGGTACGGATCTCTCGATCGAGGCCGTTTCGGGCCCGAAGGGAACGGACGGGGGACGCATGGGGAATCAGCCACTGGGGGGGTGCCAGTGGGGTTCGACCCGGTGTTCCAGGGGGAGGAACTCGGGTCTCCCTCTTTCGTCGTCCCCGTCGGAGACCGGAATGGAGCCCAGGCGTCCTTTATCAGCCTGTGGGAACGGGTTTCCGTCCCTCATGGGTGACTGGGGTGGGGCATACAGTGCCAGGCACCGTATGCCGCGAGGCACCGTATGCCGCGTGGTGACGTAGGTCAGTTCCGCGCGGCCGGGTCGAACAACTCGTCGGGGTCGTTGACCTCGATCTTGTAGTCGCGCATCCGCATCTTCAGCGTGAGCATCACGCCCGTCGCGGTCGACGGTTCGTCGCCCAGCGACTTCCACTTGTCGTACTTGCGGTCGAGCGGGCGCTCCGACTTGTTCTCTTCGCTCTGAACGCGCACGCGCACGTGGAACGAGGTGCCGCCGTCCATCGGGGTCCACTCGAGGATGACGCGCTTGCGCCAACCGTGGAAGGGATCTCGCTGTTCGTTCCAGCGCGTCTCGACGCGGCGGTTGCCGGTGTCCAACCCGCCCGAAACCGTGAATCCACGTTCGTGCAACGTGTGCTGGATGGTCGTGACCAACAGACTCTCGTTGCCCGTCGCGACCTCGCGCTCCACCCATGCGGCTCGGCTGGACGTGCAAGCTCCGCACAATCCTCCGAGCAGGAGCGCGGAGATCAGGATGACGAGTCGGGACCAGGAGCGTGCGTGCATGGATCGGATCATCGTGAGGATTCCTCGTAGCGGCGCCCCTCTTCGGGACTGTGCTTGTCGCGCAGGACGATACGCACGGGAACTTCCGAGAACGGAAGCTCCTCGCGGATGCGGTTGTTCAGGTAGCGCAGGTAGTCCTTGCCGATCAACCTCCGGTCGTTGACGAACAACACGAACGTCGGCGGATGGACCTCGGCCTGCGTCGCGTACTTGAGGCGCACGCGGTGGCCCTTGGAGGACGGACTGCGCGCCTCGAGCGCCTTCTCGAGCACGCGGTTGAGCTCGCCGGTCGACACGCGGTTGCCGGCCTGGGTGTTGAGCTCGTTGGACAGCGCCAGCAGCTCCTCGACCCCGCTCTTGTTCTTGGCGGACAGGTAGACGATCGGCGCGAACGAGAGACTGGGCAGCTGGGCCTCGAGATACTCGCGGAAGTCCTCGGGCGTGCGATCCCCCACCAGGTCCCACTTGTTGGCCGCGAGGATCACCGGCTTGTGGTGATCGACGGCGTACTTGGCGAGGCTCTTCTCGACGCTGGCCATCTTCTGGCTCACGTCGAACAAGAGGATCACGACGTCCGCACGCCGGATCGTCTTCTTCGAGCGCGCGTCCGAGAAGAACTCGATGGCGTCCTCGACCTTGCTGCGCCGACGCACGCCAGCGGTGTCGATCACCGTGAAGGCCTGACCGTCGCGCTCGAACACCACATCGACGGCGTCGCGCGTCGTACCCGGGATCTCGCTGACGATCATGCGCTCCTCGCGCGCCAGCACGTTGGTCAGGGTGGACTTACCAGCGTTGCGCCGTCCGACGACGGCGAGCTTCATCGTGCGACCGCGATCGGGCTTCTCCTCCGGCGCGCTCGGCAAGAGTTCGCCCAGGCGCTCGTGCAGCGGCAGCAGGCCGATGCCGTTCTGCGCGCTGATCGGAAAGACGTCGTTGCTGACGCCCAGACGACGGAACTCCTCGACCTCCCACTCGTGACTGGGTCCCTCGACCTTGTTGACGACGACCAGGATCGGGATCTTCTTGCCGCGCAGCAGCTTGGCCACGTGCTCGTCGAGCGGCGTCATTCCGTCGCGCACATCGACGACGAACAGGACGAGGTCCGCATGTTGCATCGCCGTCTGGACCTGGCTCTCGACGTGCGGGCCCAGGTCGTCGCGGTCGACGATGCCGACGCCACCGGTGTCGATCACCTCGATCCAGCGATCGCCCCACGGCGTGGACAGCCGCGCGGGCACGGAGATGCGATCGCGCGTCACGCCGGCGGTCGGCTCGACGATGGCCACGCGGCTGCCGCAGAGTCGGTTGAGGAGCGTCGACTTGCCGACGTTCGGTCGACCGACGATGGCGACGCGGGGCAGATTGAATTTGGGGTCGGTCATGGGATCAGGTCCGCCGAATGGATCAGGCGATACCGAGCGTACGGTGGACCTGGGGGACCACGCGCACTTCGAGGCCGAGGTCGCGCGCGTCCTCGGCCAGGTCGTTCAGGAATTCCGCCGAAGGGGCGGTCGCTCCTCCGAGGGGGGTCACGGGTTGCAACACCACGGGGGTCCCGGCGGCCAGGCCGGACACGTCCTCGAGCAGTTCCTGGTAGTCGTCCCGCGAACGCTCACCGGACACGACGATCTTGGCGCAGGCGTCGCGGCCGGAGACCAGGGTCAGACAACGGCGACGCGCGATGCGCCACGTGGCGAGGTCGTTCGGCGCGGTCTCGGAGGTGGACCGTACGCCGTCCGGACCTTCGAAGATCGAAGGTACGGGCGCCTCGAGATCGGCGGGGAGTTTGAGGTCCAGGCTGACGTGATCGATCACGTCGATCACGCGCGCGAGCGCTTCGGGATGTCCCCCCGCCGTCTCCAGGTGCAAGCGGCGTCCGCCCAACATGGTCCGCAGGCCCAGGATGAACTCGGGCCAGATGAGCGGTTCGCCGCCGGTCAAACTGACGGTGCGTGGGTCGCGCGGCTCGGCGCTGCCGATCCAGGTGATCGCGTGGAACGGCGAGGCCCACAGCGGGTGACGTTCCGGACCGTCCGGCGTCATCACGCGCGCCGATGCAGCGGCGGGAACGTCCCAGGACCCGGGCGTGTCGCACCACGTGCAACGCATCGGGCAACCGCGTAGACGCAGGAAGACCTGGGGTTCGCCGACATAGCGGCCCTCGCCCTGGATCGAGGCGAAGACCTCCAGCACCGGTGCGAGAGCGGGATGGTCCATGATCGACGAAGCCCGCAGGCCTGTGGGCCCACGGGCGTGGAAGGTTGGGGCTCGGTGAGAGCAGGCGCGTGGCCCGTAGCAGTCCGTCCGCGAGTGGGACGGACCTCACCGGAAGCGACGAAGGGAACCGTGTCACGCGACGCATGCGCCGCGGGCGGTTCTCAGTCGTCCTTCTTCTTCTTGGCCTTGACCTTGAACTTCGTACGCACCTTGGGGAGGCCGTACACGGAGGCGGATTCCGGATCGATCTTGCCCGTACGGATGAGCTTCTGAAGTCGCTCGATACGTGTGAAGACGGAGCGCTCTCCGACGAGGGTGTTGACGCCCTGGAGGCTGGGATGGATGGACATGGCTCGCGGAAATCGATTCGGGGTCTCGGCCGAAGGTCTCGGGCCGATCGAGGAGCAACCGTCGAGATCGAGGGCTGCCGAGGATCTCGAGCCAGGAGGTTCCTGGCGCGATAAGGCGGAGGAGTCTACCAGCGGGGCCCTGCCGTGGGAACCGAACGCCCCCACCTTGGTGATTTCTCGCCGGATTCGGGTGGCCTCGTCGGCGGTCGATCCGGGCGGAGGGGGCCCGGTCCGTGGTCGGTTCGCCGGTTCGGGGCGGTGCAGGCCCAAGGCTGGACTCGAGATATGCCTCGGAGGGTGGCCCAGAAGACGTCCCGAACGCAGACCTGGGAACGGACCCGTGAGCCGGGTCCCGCGCGGTGACCGGTGGAGGACCCGGAGTACGCCCGGAATCCACTCCAGGGATCGACCGGACGGGGTTTCCGTTCCGAACCCGGCGAAGCGCGACCACTCTGCGCTCCGCACTCGCCCCGCGAATCCCGGCGGTGCCAGGAACGATCGACGCGAGCTCGGATCAGCGCTGGGGTCCGAGTGCGCCCGCGGAGGAGGGCCGCGCAGGAACCTGGTAGGTGTCGATGGACACGGTGTAGGGCCCGCGCAGGTACTGGTCCTCCCCCTTGGGTCCCTGGAGGGAGACCAATCGGCGCTGGAGGTCCTGGAGATCCATGACGTGCTCGGCGGCTCCGACGAACAGGAGCAGCTTGCCCTTGTGCTGGATCGGGCGTGCCACGGGAAACTGTTGATCGAGCAGGTACTCCCGCGCGAGCCTCATGAGGTCGGCACCACGCGAGTCGTCTTTCTGGGTCAACGCCATCACGGTGTACTTGTTGGTCGGGTCGGCCAGGGCGCGGTCGGGGGCGGGCAGCGACCCCACCGAGACCCCCTGGTTCCCACCTGGATTCGAGCCGCCGATGCCAGCCGTTCGATCCGAGTTGTTCGACGAATCGCCTTCCCACCCACCGCGCGTGTTCGGCATGCCGAGGGAGGCGGAATTGCCGGTGCGCAGTTCGCTCTCGCCAGCGTCGCTCAGGGTTCCCAGCGATCCATCTTGAGGACCGCGGCCCGCGAGCCAACCCAGCGCGAAACTGAGTCCGAGGAGCGCGACCAGAACGGTGAGGAACGTGATGCCACCCACGGGCAGAACGAGACCGTCTTCGACCTCGGTCGCGGTCGCCGGACCGACGGGCGCCAAGGGCTGCGGTGCCGACGGGGGCGGTGCTCCGCTGGAGCGTCCCGTCGTCGGCGACGTCTGAGAAGGCTGGGGCGCCCTGGGTGCGGGAGCTTGGGGAGCTGAGCCACCTGCGGCGGTCCGAGCGCCTTGGGTCGCGACCGAAGGGGCGTGACCTCCAGCGCGTTGGGCAGAGCCTGCGGCAGGAGCCTGGGCAGCGGACCGATTTCGCGCCGCCTGGGCCCGTTTCGGCTGCAGCACCGGCGCATCGATGCTCGACCGGTTGCTGTTCGGCTTGGAGGCCGCGGCGCGGGCTTTGGCCCGGCGTGCGTCATCCGCAGCCGCGGCTTCACGCAATTCCCGAGCACGTTGCTCGGCTTCGGCGGAGGCCCGGAAGGCCTCCAACATGTTGTCCCTACGCTTGGCCATCAGACTCTCCTGGCCCGTGCGGAGGCCTTTGGGGATCGAGTGCCAGGAGCCTAGGAATCCGAGAGGGCCGATTCAATGCGCGTCCAGGGGACGACCGTTTCGGCGCGCGAGGTTCGGAGCGCCACGAAAACCGTGTGAGGGGATTCCTTCGTTCCAAGACCACGTTTTTGGCGGTTGGATCGGACCGCTGCGCGTCCCGGTGCGTCTTGGTGATGTCCCTAGGGCCAGATCGAGGCCAATAAACGGCCCCCCCAGCACGTAGAGAGGGCAGCCAGGCCTTTCAGCCGCCAGGCTCCCCTACGACGTTCAACCCGGACTCTCCTAGCTTTCCCCATTCCGTCACCCCTCGCGCCACGATCCTGACGGGTCTCTGACGAGAAATGTATGCATATGGGGATAGCATGGTCGCCAGGGTCCCCTTCCAACGAGCCCTCCAACCCAACTGAATCATGAACAAGGTCGCCGCACTGATCGCCCTGTCCTTCGCCCCCGCCTTCGCCGGCGGCCTCGCCGTGGAGGAAGCCCACGCCGCCCCCACCGTCCAAGGCGACAAGAAGGGCTATCACGTCAACGAGAAGTTCGGGTTCCAGTTCAAGCCGCCCAAGGACTGGAAGCACGTCGCGCTCAAGCAGGACGAGACCTACTTGGGCGCCAAGTACGTCTCGGACAAGACCTACTTCTGGCACGACAAGCTGACCGGCTACACGATGGACAACACGCCCGAGGTCATGGTGATCTGCTTCGCGCACGAGAACCTGACCGAGGAGACGGAGGCCACTGAGGACGAGGACGGCAACGTCACCATCACGTGGAACCCCTACAAGGACTACGACGACTTCCTCCAGAAGACGTTCCAGGGCGAGGGCTTCTACAAGGACTCCACCAAGGAGACCAAGGTCGGTGGCGTCGAGTGCTCGCAGTACATCTACAAGGTCGAGAAGATGGGCGCGCCGAAGCTCATCCACACGTGGATCTTCCACGGTGAGGACATCGACTACGCCGTGCAGACCATGGTGTTCACGAGCGAGTACAAGAAGCTGAAGAAGACCATCGATCGCAGCTTCAAGTCCTTCAAGCTGATCGAGCGCAGCGGGGAGAGCTTGGCCGGTGGCAAGACGGGGATCACGTTCATCACCCGCAAGGACATGGATGCCGAGGATCCCAAGGAACGTCGCACCCAGCGAATGGCGTCCGAGGACCAGGTGCGCAAGCGCGCCGTCGAGAGCCTGCCCGAAGACTGGGAAGCCTCGACCCATGGCAACGTGCTGGTCCTGAGCCACGTCGACAAGAAGCTCGCCAAGCGCTTCGGCGAACATTCGGACGCGTTGTTGCAGTTCTTCGAGGAGGAGTTCCCGTACTGGGGCAAGGGCGAGTACGCGCGCAAACCCATCATCCGGGTCTGCGAGAACCGCGATGAATTGATGGCCTACCTGAAAGGCGCGAACATCAACACGTACGACACGGACGGTATTCCGGCGATGGAGATCCTCTCCTACAAGCCCGACGGTGGATTCACGGGGAAGGACATCGACCCGTTGAACCGTGCAGTGCTGGGATCGTGGCTCTACGAGCGGGATTCGGACCTCTACAACGGCCTCCCCAGCTGGTTGAACGGCGGTCTGCGCTACGTGATCGGTGGCATGCGACTGGACGGTCGCAAGCTCGGGTTCCGGGAGAACGACAACGACCGCCAGCTCGCCAAGACGTACCGAGGCAAGGGCGTCGACACGCCACCGCGCGAGCTACTCCGGTACACGGAGAAGGACTTCTCGGACGCCGGCGGTGAAGCCGACCGCGAGACGTACCAGCGCAACCTGGTGATGTCCTACGCATTCGTGCGCTTCCTGCTCTCGAAGGAGTGCAAGAAGAACAAGCACACCAAGGACCTGCTCGAGACCTACATCACGACGCTCGACGCGGTCACCGAGGAGATGTCCGAACGCATGGACTCACTCAACGAGTACGAGGCGCCCAAGACCGAAGAGGAGGAGGCCACCGCCGGCAAGGCTCGCGCCGAACGCTTCCGCCAGATGGAACGTGAGACCGTGGACGCCACCTTCGAACGTGCCTTCGGGGAATGGGGCGACGACGAATGGGACAACGTCCACAAGACCTTCTGGGACTGGCTCTAGGCCCCACAACCACCATCATCGAGGAGAGTTGAACATGATGAATTTCGCAACTTGGATGCGCAGAGCCTTGGCCGTGAGCGGGCTCGTCCTGATCGCCCCCGCCGCACAGGCGGACATCCTGGCGCTCAAGGACGGCCGCGTCATCGAGGGTCCGAAGATGACCCAGGACGAGGACTTCGTCGTCATCTCGTACAAGAACGGCGACGTCAAGGTCCCCCATGCGTTGGTCCGATCGGTCATCTCCGAAACGGCCGGGGACTACGTCCCGCGCACGGACGAGGAGAAGGAGAAGTACAAGGAAGGCCTCGCGCCCTACCAGGACAAGTGGATCCCGATCGCCAAGCGCAAGAAGCTGATCGAGAAGGACACCGCCAAGGAGTTGGAGCAGATCACCGAGGATCGCGCCCATGACGAATGGGGCACGCGCCGCAAGGAGGAGTCCAAGAACTTCCGCTGGGAGTACACGGTCCCCGAGCACGTGAAGGACGCGTTCGTCAGCCGCTGCGAGTCGTACTACGAAATCTTCACCAAGGACTGGAAGGTCAAGCGCGACAAGCGCAAGGAGAAGATGAAGATGAACTTCTTCCGCGACGTGAAGGAGTTCTACCAGGTGGGTGGAGCCGGTCCCGGAACGCTCGCGTACTTCATGTTCCTCGGCGACTACGACCTGTGCCTCTTCTACGACCAGACGAGCATGGAGTTCACCGAGATGGTGCTCTACCACGAGCTCAGTCACTACCTGCAGAAGTTGCTGAACGAGGACTTCAAGGTCCCCCACTGGCCGGGTGAAGGCGTGGCCGAGTACTACGGCGGCGCGCTGTGGGACGCGAAGAAGAAGAAGATGGACATCGGCCTCATGCAGGAGGGTCGACTGGCCGAGGTCAAAGGCGACATCGAGAGCGGGACGCGCCTGAAGCTCAAGGACGTGGTCACGATCCAGGCCTACACCGACTACAGCTGGGGCTGGACGCTGGTGCACTTCTTCATGTCCGACTCGAAGTTGAAGAAGGGCTTCCAGAAGTACCTGAAAGGGCTCGCGAACGACAAGAACGTCAAGCGCACGATGGGCTCCTTCAACCTCTGGTTCGTATCGCCCGAAGAGTCCTTGCGCTACCTGATGGAGTGCCTCGACATCAAGGACGAGCAGGAGCTCGCCGCGCTCGAGCAGGAGTGGTACGCGTACATCGACACCGAACTCGTGCTCGAGGGCGTCAGCGGTCTCGAGAAAGGCGCCGTCCAGGCCATGAACCAAGGCATGCGCCTGCGTGCGAAACGCCTCTTCAAGGAAGCCCTCGATGCGGGCAGCGAGAGCGCCAACATCCACTATCGCTACGCGGGCATGATCCGGTACGAGGACCGCAGCCAAGCCCTCGAGCTGATGCGCAAGGCGGTCGAACTGGACCCGGTGACGCCGATCTACTGGTACTCGCTCGGTGACCTCTTGGAGGACAGCGACGAGGACGAGGGCCAACGCATCAAGAAGCTGGCGATCGAGATGGACCCCCGCGTCGAGCGGCAGAAGATCGACTTCTCGAAGCTCGGCGAGCAGGAATAGGTCCGCGCGACGTGGGCGCTGCCCGTCCCCGATCGTGATTCGCCAGGAGGGCGCTGGCTGCGAGCCATCGCCCTCCTCGCTTGCAGCCCGCTCGAGCGCTGCGTTCGGGTCACGCCGCGAGGGGTTCGGACACCGCGTCTCGCAGCACCCAGCGGCTCCACAACGCCCGGCTTCCTGGAGCCGAAGGTCGCTCCCAGGACCGACCGGGATACGAAGGTCCGGAGTTCACCCGATCCTCGTAACGACTCGATGCCGTTCGCGGTGGTTCGCCGGACGACGCGAGCGTTCCCGCATGGTCGCGACGCGGATCAGTCCCCAGAACTGGATTCCAGGTCGCGTTCCGGAGCGTCCTCGCCCCTCACGGATTCGCGCTCCTGGGACGTGACCTGCATGCCGGCGATGCGCCATGCACGGCCATCATGGGCGATGCGAAACCGTGCCGTGTACCGGGTCCGACGGGGATGCTCGTGCGCGAAGTGAATGACGCGACCGTCGACGCGCCAATCGGCGACCAGGTCGAAGGCAGGTGCTTCCAAGGTCGACGCGGACTCGACCGAATCGACGTCGATGTACTCGATGGCGTCCACCTGGCAGATCGCTCCGGCGCCGTCCTCACGGAAAACGAGGCTGTCCCGGATGCCGGTGAAGATGCCTTCCAGGATGGAGCGGTCCACGCTGACCTCGAGCAGGTCGTACACGGAGGAGTCGGTGGTGGCGTCGAACGCCGCGTAGACGCGACCGTGAAGCACCTCGAACAACTCGCGCGCCTCGTCCCCTTCGGGCACACGAATGCTGCGCGCCGCGAACACGAACGAGGAGCCCGCCAGGAGTCCTGCGGCGGTGAGTCCGATCGCCAAACGGCGCCGACGCGTCGCCCAGGCCAGCGCACCGGCGAGGACGCCCAGAGCCAGCGCAACGCCGGCGGTGCCGTAGTCGTGACGAACCTCGATCTGCACGGGCCGCAGGTCGATCGGTCCGCCGGGCTGCGGTCGCCAGATGAAGGCGGGGTCCTTCTCGCTGAGAACGAAGTAGTCGCGTCCGCCCTCGGACTGCGCGTGGAACGGCACGGTGGGAAGGCCGCCGCGCGTGTCGGGCGGGAAGAAGTCCCAGGTCAACTCGATGACTTCGGGGAGCCCGGTGCACGCGTACTCCAGTTGCAGTTCGAAGGCGTGCTCCTTGCCGAACATGGGTACGGAATCGTCGAACCCCTGGACGTGGACCACGGTCGGATATGTGGCGACACCATCGATCAGCAAGGGTCGCACGTCGTTCGCGAACGTGTCCTTCGCGCTGCGCATCAGCTGGGCGCGCACGTCCTCGGTGAGCGGGAACGGCACCGGCCACTCCGCTTCCAGACCGAGGAACGGACCGACGATGCGTTGCTCGCCGGTCAAGGTGAGCTGCACGCTGGATTCGCGCACGTTCATCTGCAACAGGATCGGGGGCCCCGGATGCGAGGCACCGAATCCCGCGGCGAGTACGAGCGCGGCGAGCACGGGTTCAGCGTCCTCCGTCCGAGGTGACCGGCTCCTCGGTTTCGCCCGACGACCCTTCGTTCGGTCGCCCGCCGTCATCGTCAGCGTTGCCATCGTCGGCGTTGCCATCTTCGGCGTTGCCATCTTCGGCGTTGCTGTCGTCGGCGGAGTCGTGGTCGGCGGAGTCGTCAGCGCTTCGACCTCCGATGTCGGCACCCTCGACGTTCTCTGCGGGCACGCCATCCTCGGCGGTGTCGTCGTTCGGCTGCGCTCGGTTCGATTTGGCGTCCAGACTTCCATCGTCCTCCGGCTGACTCTCCGGCGGAGGCGGCGGCAGGTCGCGCAAGAGTTGCCGCGTGAGATCGACGTACTCTCCGGTCGGCTCGAGATCGAGGTACGCCTGCAACACCTGCCGACCTTCCTCCATGCGCTTGCAGCGGCCCAACGCTTCGGCCAATCGAATGTGAACGGGCTCTGGAAGCGTGGCCTTCTCGAGGCTCGCCAGGTCCACGACCTCGTACCACTGATCCACGGCGGACTCGAAGTCCCCCATCTCGAAGTGCAGGGTGGCCAAGTAGTGCCGCGCGAGGAGCGAGTTCCGGTCGTGAACCAAAGCCGCCTTGAAGTGAAGGACTGCGGCTTCGAGATCTTGCTCGGCGAGCGCAGCCATCGCCTGGTCGGTGCAGGCTTCACTACGCTCGACCGCGATCGCATGCAGGCCCGGCTGGAACGTGGCGGCTTCCGCCAGTTGATCCTCCCAAAGGGTCAAGTTTCCGCCTTCGCGCGCCGTTCTGGCCAGGGCGACGTGAACGAGGGCTTCATCGGTCAGGACCTGCAGGCCCGTGCGCAACTCCTCATCGAGGATGCCCAGTTCGCGCGCGCGCAGGAAGTACTCGATCGCAAGGTCACGGTGGCTCTGATGGAGCGCGACGATGCCCGCTTTCTGGTAGTGGTTCGCGAGTTCGGGGCCGAGGTCCTCACCGGCCGCGATCGCCTCCTCGAACACTTGCAAGCCCGCGCCCCACTCCCCGTTCATCATCAGCATGTCCGCCAGGAACACGCGCACGTCGGGATCGCCGGGATCGATCTCGGCCGCTTTCACGGCATGCGAGAGTGCCGTGCGACGGTCATCGCCCGCGTGGGATTTGCCGACCAACAGGTGTGCTTGACCGAGCGCACGGTCGCAGAACGGCAAACGGGGTTGGGCCGCGCGGGCATCCTCGAGATGCTTCAGGCCGACGCGCGACATCCGCTCGGTGCAGATGTCGACGATGCCCTGCGCGCGCAGGAGCTCCGCCGGAAGCAACGCTCCCTTGAAGAGTTCCAGGGCCTGCGCCAATTCCTGATTCGCCGTCGCGTTCATGCCGCGCCACGCGTGGACCTCGATGGCCGTGGCCAGAACGCGAGCGTCCCCGGGTGCGATGCCACGTGCGGCCGCCAGGTTCTGCTCCATGACGATGTCGTCCTCGAGCAACAGCGCGAGACGTGCGTCGAGCAGCACACGATCCAGCGGCGTGAGGACCGCGTCCGCTTGTGTGCGCAGAGTTCCGGCCTGGAGGAGGTCCCCGCGATCGATCGCATGCTGCAGAGCCTCGATGCGCGGGTCGTGGAAGCCGTCCCCCTGTTCGCCGTGTGCGAATGCGGCGGAGTCCGAAGATCCGAATGCCGGGGGCGCGGAGTCCTTGTGCGTCCCGGGGCCCAGGTCGTCGGTCGAGTCGGTCGAGTCGGTCGAGGCCTTCGTGTCGGAACACCCGGTGAGGGCACCGATCCCGAGGCAGAGGCTCGCGAGGGCGACCAGGGTGGACCACGGCGAGGATGCGTGGTGTTGGGAAGACCTGTGGAAGAGCATGGTTGGGGACAGGGAGTCCGGAACGGCCTGGGACCCGGAGCGGGGGGCCTCGAAAGGTTCCTGGGATCGAACAGACTAACGGGGCACGGCCGGGCGGATACGATTCCTGCACGATCGTCGCGCCCGGATCGGGATCGCTCCCCTTGTGGGCGATTTGGGTTCGAGATCGACCCGGTTCGTTCGGACATCCATCGTTTGGATGCCCAGCGGTTCGACACGGCTCGGCTCGACACGCATCGGTTCGCCGGAGAGACTCTCTCCCATCCCCCCCCCCGCCCTCCCCTGTGTCCCGTGTTCGAAGGCCATGGCCTACGGACATCGGGGATCGTCGGCCTCACGGCCGTCGATCGTGTGACCTGCCCCCGCAGGTGACGCACCTCCCCTTCCCCCAAGCCTGTTTCGGTCCTGTGGAATCGGTTCGCTTCGTCACCTTCGGCTGCAAGGCCAATCAATACGACACCCAAGTGCTCAGGGAAGCCCTGCTGCGGCGCGGTCTCGAGGAGTCCTCGAAGCGCGCCGACCTGGTGGTGGTGAACACCTGTGCCGTCACCGCCGAAGCGGGTCGCAAGGCTCGGCAGTTGATCCGGCGCTTGCACAGGGAGGACGCTTCGACGCGGGTCGCGGTTACCGGTTGTTCGGCAGAAAGTGAGCCGGAGATCCTGCGCGCGTTGCCAGGCGTCGAGTGGGTGCTGCAAGGGGGTGAGGCGAAACGGCCGGTGAACTTCCTGAAGCAACTCGGGCACGAGGTCGATCCCGAGGAGCTCGGCATCCCGTCGGGGATCACCGAATTCAGCGGGCACACGCGCGCGTTCGTCAAGATCCAGGACGGCTGTGACATGGCCTGCTCGTTCTGCATCATCCCGAGCACGCGCGGGAAGTCGCGCAGTCGGGCTGCTGAGGAACTCGGGCTCGAGATCCGGGGCCTGATCGAAGCAGGGCACGTCGAGGTCGTGCTGTGCGGGATCCACATCGGGCATTGGGGTCGGGACATCGGCAGCGACCTCGCCGCGCTCATGCGCCACCTGGTCGACCTGAAACCGCTTGGACCGGAGGGCGAAGCGCTGCCCTATCGCTTGCGGCTCTCGTCCATCGAAGCGACCGAGGTGACCGATGCGTTGGTCGAGGTCATGGCGACGCGTCCGGATCGCATCGCGCCCCACTTGCACATGCCGTTGCAGTCCGGCTCGAACGGAGTGCTCGAGCGGATGAACCGCTGGTACGACGTGGACACGTACTTGAAGGCCTGCGATCGGATTCGTTCGGCGCTCGACCGCCCGGCCTACACGGCTGACGTACTGGTCGGCTTCCCGGGCGAATCGGAGGCGGAGTTCGATGAAACGCTCTCGACCGTGCGCGCGGCGGGCTTCGCCAGGCTGCACGTCTTTCCCTTCAGCGCGCGACCGGGCACGGCGGCCTGGGGCGCGAAGGATCCGGTGGCGCCCGAGGCCGTTCGGGAACGTCGGGCGCGGTTGAGCGAGTTGGCCGACGAATTGGGCGACGCGTTCCGAGGCTCCCTGGATGGCGCGCGGGAGACCGTGGTGCTGGAGGGCTTCTCGGGTCTGTCCGGTCGCTACCAAAGGGTGCCGGTCGATCCGGACGAACTGATCGGGCTGCCCAAGGCCGTCGAGGTCGACCTCGAAGTCGAGCGCGACGAGGAAGGACGGTCGCGGTTGCGTGGCCGCCGTCCGACCCCGGTTGCGTGAACCTCCGACCCTGGTTGCCTGAAGCTCCGACGCCGACTGCCGATGTCGGCCCTGGAGGTCGGCCCTCGGTCGCGGAATGCCGTCGCCGGTCGCGAGTGTCGGGCCTCGGTAGCGGAGTCCCGACCCGGATCGCGGTAGCCGGATCGCGGTAGCCGGATCTCGGTCGCTGAGTTCTGGCGCGGGTCGCGGTTGCCGGACTCTGTTGCAAACTCCCGACCCCCGGTTGCGTGAACGGACAAGGAAGTGGGTCCCGAGCCTGCTGGTTGATTGCGGCACCCTTCCGCAGGGCCGAGGTTCGAGGTTCGAGGTTCGAGGTTCAAGGTTCGAGCGAGTCCGGGGAATGCCACGGGCGAGCCATCGCAGGATCGATGTCCGATCGGCTAGGCTCAGGCCATGGACGACGCACGGGTTGAACTGGGGCAACTCGCCCACGGCATCCGCCGCCTGGCGCGACGACGTGCAGCCCTTGGATTCCGTACGGCTCCGCGAGTGCCGGCGGACTACGTCCCGCAGCCCGCCGCGGTAGCTCCGGCGGTTGCTCCCGCTGCGACGCCGACCGCTGCCTCGGCCACCCAGGCCGTCGAGACCGCAGCCAGGACGCCGCTCTCGCCAAGCAAGCCCGGTCCCGCTCCGGCCCCCGCGACACACGAAGGTGCAGTGTCTCCCGAAGCAGTGCCTCCCGAAGCAGTGCCCGCTGCAGGAGCGGCCACAGCAGGAGCGCCCGAGGTCGAGGCACGCCGCGCCGCAACTCCCACAACCGCAACTCCCACAACCGCAGCTCCCGCAGCCGCATCACGAGCAGCTGCACCGCCCGTGGCTGGGACACCAGCCTTGGATTCTTCGGGAGCCGGCTCTCCCAAAGATCGTGGCGCGAAGCCCGCGTCCCCCGAGCCGGACTCCCACGATTCTGCGCCCCCCAGGAGTGCGGCACCCTTGGCCGGATCACGCGCACGCTCGGCAGCCACGAACCCGCCGCCCGCAACCCGCATCCCCACCGGATCGCCTGAAACAGGTGATTCGAGGTCGAGAAAGGACATTTCGGGCTCGATCCCGGACATGCCCTTCGCACCGGAACGAGGCGTTCCGTTCAAGAAGGACGACGTTCGGGCGAGGGCGGCCATCGTGCGGGCCCGAGCTGCGGTGGCCTCCGACCTGGAAGCGTTGCGGCTTGACGTCGCAGGCTGCACGGCCTGCACGCTCTGTGCGGATCGCCAGCGGACCGTCTTCGCGGACGGGGACGGAAGCGCGGGGGTTCTCTTCGTCGGTTGGGCTCCGGGCAGCCTCGAAGAGGAGCAGGGCAAACCGTTCCTCGGGCGTTCTGGAAAGTTGCTGACGGACATCATCGAGAAGGGCATGGGCCTGCCCCGCTCGAAGGTGATGATCACCAACGTTCACAAGTGTCGCCCCGCGGAGGATCGGGATCCCACCGCCGCCGAAGCGCACATCTGCTCCCCGTGGCTCGAGCGACAGATCGAACTCTCGGGAGCTCGAGTGGTCGTTCCCCTTGGAGAGCGGGCCGCCGGTCATCTGCTGCGGCGACCGAACACTCCCTTGGAGTCCCTGCGCGGCCAGGTCCACAGGGTGGGCGGATACAAGGTCATCGCCACGTACGACCCCGCCTTGCTCCTGGAAGATCCGAGCAAGAAGAGGGCCTGTTGGGCGGACATCCAGCGCGCCATGGCCGAACTGGGCCTGGGGCCGCCGGGCCAGCGCTCCCCGAAGTAGCTCCGGTCTACCGCCGTGCCTCGAATCCCAGGCGAGCCGCCACCGGATCCCCTAGAGGCCCGGCGTCCCGCCCAGGCGCCGACCCAGGCTCCAGTTCAGGAGCCAGTCCAGGCGCCGACCCAGGAGTTCAGCGGAATCCCGCATCCTTCATCCCGACTCCGAGTCGGTCGCAACCGGGGGTACCGTGCCCGTCACCGAACCCGCTGCGTTCTTGGACAGGCTCCAAGCCCGATCGGGGTCAATCCATCCTCGAGCAAGCTCCGGACCCCACTTGGGCGGACCCCTCCTCGGACGGGCCCATGGTCCTACTTGGATGGGTCCGTCCTCGAACAAGCTCCACGCCCACACGGGGAGAGCCGTCGCGTCACTGCTGCTCCCAGTCCCTTTGGTTTCCAGCCGAGTCGAGAGTCTTGATAGGGAGACCGTCGTCACTCTGGTTCGAGGCCTGGTCGAAGGTCCGAACCCATGCTCGATGGTCGTCCAAGGCATTTTCGAAACTCACCGAATCGAAAGGATCGAGGTGAACACGCCGGCCAGAATCGGGTCCTCGCCCAAGCTGGATGGGCAGGCGCGAGGCCGAGCGGCGTGTCCTAAAATGAGACACGACTCAAGAGCCCGGATCGCAGCATGAACGGGGACGGACCACTTTGCGGCTTCCTATGAATTGCGGCCGTAAGGGGCACGCGGGTGCCTGGGTGTGCTACGGGGACCCCCGGTAGAGGGCCTTCGACAGGCTCCCGGGGGATCGCTGGGCTGGCGGAAGGCCCTCCTGGGCCTCGGGCACGACCATCAGGACGCGCACACCCATCGTTCGAGATCGCGCGGCGCCGGTAACCGACCGGTCGAGCCCCGGTACCCCGTCCGCCCCCGAGCGATGGGGACTCGAACGCGCCACGGAGGGAATCCGGGCGGCCCTCGATCCGAGCCTCCCGAGCCCCGCTCGAGAACGTCCGGTCGGATGGGTCTCCTTGACCCCCCCTGGGGCCGCCGGTACCCTTCTTCGCTCTTCGGCAAGCTCCCTGGCGACCTGGCACCTGTGCTTCGTCGATCGGGGGTTCCCATCATCCTGGTCTTCCCTCGGCCTGCTCCGCCCCCCCGCGGAGTCGCCCCTCGGACGACCCACGACCCGCGCGCCGGGACGTGTGTTCCGGATCGTCCCGCGTGGACGACCTCGAACGGGTGCGACGGAATCCCACGCTCGACGGGGGACCGTTCCGAGTCCGCTCGCTGGGAAGCCGCTCTTTCACTCCCCGACGAATTCACACTTTCGATCCCGAACTCGGTTCCCCCCGAGATCGGTCCGACGAAGACTTCGGTTCGGAATGCGCGATCCATGGCGGGTTCACCACTTGATGGGTGAGGTCCTTTGGATTCTGCACTCCTTCGATGCCTTTCGAACGGATGCCTGGATCGAACGCTCCTTCGCGCTCTCGCCTTTTCTGTTCTCCCGAACAGCCTCTTCTGTTCCCCCGAACAGAGGGCGTGGCCACGAAGGAAGCACTCCCCCGACATCGACGCTCCATTCGAGATCGCGCCCGCGCACGGTCCGGATTCCCCCACCCCCCTTTTCGAAGCCATTTCCCATGCGGCTCCGTACTCTGACTCTGCCGTTGCTCCTGGCGGCCGTCTCCTGTCAATCGACCTCGAACCACGACGCCAACGCGTCGACTCCTGGTCCGGCAGGCCCGAGCGCCCCTTCCAAGGGCGCCCTTCCCGCCAACGCGACGAATGCAACGACGCCCGGTCCTGCCGGTCCGTCGACCGCAGTCGGTAGCTCGGCGCAGCCCAGCTTGGCTTCCTTCCAGGACGGCGGCATCCCGCAGGACGCGCTCGACCGCGCCCGCGTGCGCCGTCAACGTGGCCAGGAGCTCAGCCGTGACCTCGTCACGATGGGCACCGGGCAGATCGAGTCCGCGGACCTCCGCGGCGCTCTGGTCACGTTCAGCCAAGCGGCCGAGCTCGATCCGCAGAACCAGGACGCCACGGCGGGCCTGCTGCGCATCCAAGCTCTGCTGGGCGACGAGTTCTCCCTCGAGATGGAATCCGCGGGAGCCGGCCTGCAGAAGGAGACGATCCGTCGTCAGGTGGCGCGCGCTCAAGCGCAGCAGTACGAGGTCGGAGGCGACCACGCGTACCGCGAAGGCCGCTACGACGAAGCCGTCCACTCCTACCGCCAGGGCCTGAACATCGTCCGCTGGCACCCGATGATCGAGCAAGGCTCGCTCACGGAAGAGCTGCTCGCGGGCAAGCTCGAGCAGGCGATCACCACGCGGGACGAAGCGGTGGCCACGGCCCAGCGTCAAGCGCGCGAGGACGCCGCCGAGCAAGTGCGTCGCATCGCCGAAGCCGAGCGTGAGCGTCGCGAGAACAAGCTCGAGAACTGGTTCCGCAGTGCGCAGTCCGCGTTCATGCGCGACGACTTCGAGGACGCCGAGCACTACTGCCGCTTGATCCTCGCCGAGGACGCACAGAACGCGACGGCCCAGGAGCTCAAAGCCGTCGCCGCCGAGTTGCGCCACCAGGCCACCGACGAGCGCATCCGCAAGCAGTACCGCGAGCAGTGGCAACTCACCTTCGACGAGCTGTCGATGATGGACGTGCCGCAATCGCAGTCGCTCGTGTTCGACCACGCCCGTTGGCGTGAAGTCGCGATCCATCAGCCGCTGTCCTCGGCCTACACCTCCGCGGGCGGCGACGCCGAGCACAACGCCATCCTGGCGCGCCTCGACGAAGTGCTGCTTCAGCCCCAGTTCGACGAGACCGAGCTCGACCAGGTGCGCGCGTACCTGCAGCAGCTGACCGGCGTCAACTTCTTCGTGTCCCCGACCGCTGCGGAGGACCTCGACCCCGAAGAGCTGACCGTCAACCTGAACATCCCCCAGCAGCGCAGCGTGCGCAAGGTCCTCGACCTCATCACCGAGACCAAGGACTCCCTGCGCTGGCGCATCGCCGACGGCATGGTCAAGTTCGTGACCATTGAAGAGCTGGTCGGCGGTCAAGTGCTGATCAACTACTCGGTGCACGACCTGATCACGCCGATCCCGGACTACCCGGGTCGTGACATCAACGTCGCGCCCTCGGGCGGCATCGTGCCCCCCGACGACGAGCTTCCCGAGCGGGATGCGAACGTGATCGAGACGGGCCTCCTCGAGGACCTGATCCGCAACAACATCTCGCCGGAGTCCTGGGACGCCGACGTGGCGAACTCGATCCGCATCACCGAGACCGGCACGATGGTCGTCAACCAGACCCCCGAGGTGCAGAAGCAGATCGCTGAGCTCCTCGAGGACCTGCGCGAAGCCACCGGCATCATGGTCGACATCCAAGCGCGCTTCATGACCGTCGAGGACAGCTTCCTCGAGGACATCGGCGTCGACTCGACCGGCCTCGGCCAGCCCGGCCTCGGCTCGAACGGCAACGACTTCAACGACTTCGGTGACCAGTCGATCTCCGCGACCCTCCCGGGCTCGCCGGGCCTCGACAACTCGGTCGGCGCGTTCTTCGACGACGGTGGCGACGGTAGCTACCGCTCGCGCATGGAGCAGCTGTACGACACCCAGCTCGGCAACGACGACTTCCGTGCGTCGGGTGGTGTTTCATTCCAGTGGACGTTCCTGAACGACATGGAGCTGGAGCTCATCCTCCGCGCTGTCAGCAAGAGCGAGCGCATCGAGCTCGTCACCGCTCCCCGCATCCTCGTCCACAACGCGGCCCGCGCCAACTTGAGCGTCCTCAACCAGGTCGCTTACGTGCAGGACTTCGATGTGGAGATCGCCCAGTCGGCGTCCATCGCTGACCCGATCGTCGCGGTCATCCAGGACGGCGTCATCCTCGACGTCCGCCCGGTGGTCTCCGCCGACCGTCGCTTCATCACCCTCGAGCTGCGCCCCACGATCGCGAACCTGGTTCGCCCGATCGAGCAGCGCGTCACGACGCTCGGCTCCTCGAACTCGGTCACGATCGAGCTCCCGGAAGTCGAGATCCAGCGCGTGCGCACGTCGGTTCCGCTTCCTGATGGCGGCACCGTGATGCTCGGTGGCAACAAGATCTCGCAGAACCAGAGCATGCGCTCCGGCGTGCCGATCCTGAACAAGATCCCGATCCTGTCGGCGCTGTTCGAGCGCAAGGGCAACTTCATCTCGAAGAAGAAGCTGCTCATCCTCGTCAAGGCCAACATCGTCATCCCGAAAGAGCTCGAGCCCACCCCGGCCGAGCTCGGCCAGTCCGAGTGATCTGGACGCCTGCGTGATCGCTGGATGCCCAAGCGGCGTCCGAGTTCCTCGAACAGCGATCACCACTTGACCCACACGCGGCGCCCCCCACCCCGGGGGCGCCTGCGTTTGACCTTCCCTCGGGTGGGTCCGATGACGCCGGGCCGGGACCCAGTCCCACCTGCTCCGGCCGACGACCGAAGGCTCCCCCCACCCGCGCTCTCCAGCGGGTCGGCCTTCCGCTACGAGCTCTCCCCCAAGAAATCACGCCCGCGCGCGAACCGGTCCGCTCGGTGAACGTCTCCTCCTTGGAACCGTTCGCCCCTCCAAGACGAACCGGCGAGCACGTTCGCTCCTCCACACCGGCCCCGGGTCCACCTCGCGGCCACCTTGGAATGCGAGTGAATTCGCCCACCTGAACCGCCACCCCCGGTAGCCACGAGGCTCGAAGGGGGTATCCCATCCGCCTGCGGGCATCCGCCCGCTACGACCCCCACGTTCGACCGCCGCGCCGGCTCGAGGACTCCCCCGACCTCGGTCCCCCCGGCCTGCCCGTCCTGACCTGGCGACGAGCCCCACGATCCGTGAATCGAGTCCAACAAGCCGGCGTTTCGGCGCCCACCCCTCTCACCCGCTCCCTCCTGGCCCGTGCGCTGACCTGCGTCGCAGCTTCGGCTCTCGCTGGAGTCGCCACGACCCAGGACGTCTGGGCCGCCACCTCGACTCCGTCGGGCGCATCAACTGTGGCCTGGACCCTCGTTCAGGACGACGATCGCCTCGACGACGAACTGGAGTTCGCCAAGGGCTTGGCTTCGCGCTACTCGTTCGTCGACCTGGCCGACCTCGTCCTCGCGGGCGCGACGGACCTCGCCTCCGGCCCCACGGCCGAGCATCGCTTGTCGATCGCGCGCTGTGAGCTGTCCGCCATCGGCGCTTCTGGGGAGTCCGATCCGACCAAGCGCCGCGAGCTCTTCGAGCAGGCGCTCTCGTGCTACGAGTCCTTCGTCGCGGCGAACGGCGGATCCGCAGTACGTGGTGAGGCCGAAGCCGGCTTGGTCGCCGCGTCGGTGGCCTTCGGCCAGTACCTCGAGCGCGACCTCGAGGACGCCGTGGGCGACGCCCGCGACGAACTCAAGGGCCGCCAGGCCGAGATCCTGACGCGCGCCGTCGAGCTCACCGAGGACCTGGTCGGCGGGTTCCGCGTGCTCACCGATCGCTCGGCCGAGCAGACGGTCCAGTTCCTCTCGCTGCTCTTCCAGCGCGGCCAGATGCTCGCGACGATCGCGCGCTCCCAGGAGGGCACGTTCTTCGCCGACCAGGCCATCGAAGCCTTCATCGAGCTCGCCAACGAAGCGGGCTTCGACTCCATCGCAGCCATGTACGCGTTCCGCGGCATCGGCGACGTCTACGCCGCGCAGGGCAACTGGGGAGAGGCCGCGGGCTACTACGACGCCGTCATCCAGAACAGCGTCCCCCTCGATCGCGCCGAGTGGGAGCAGAAGAAGGAGGACTACGGCCTCGGAGCCGCAGAGGTCCAGACGTTCTTCGAGATCATGACGATCGCGCTGCCTGGCCTGACCAAGGCCTACGTCAGCACCGATCAGACCGACAAGGCCGTTCAGTACTCGATCCACCTCATCAACGTCCTGCGCACGGAAGGTGCGAACCTCGACCGCGACGGCTACGAGGCCCTGCTGTCCGCAGCGCGCATGTTGATCCAGGTCGGCGGCTACGTCGGCGGTGACTTCGGCGACTGGCAAGGCAAGTGGTACGCCACCGAAGAGGAGATGAAGGAAGAGGTCCGGAACCGGCGCATGCACAACGACGCGATCACGGTCGCGATGGAGATCGCGAATCAGGTCAACGACGAGAACCAGGGCGAGTGGTTGCAGATCCTGGCCCAGAAGCTGATCTCGGACATCTCGACCATGCCGGGCATGACCCTCGAGCCGATCATGGTGCTGGACGCGGCCCAGGGTGAGCTCTACTCGGACAACGAGAACCTCGCTCTCGAGATGCTGCGTGGCGTGCTGACGACGCTGCAGTCCGCCGACGACGCCACCAAGCTCGAGCTCGGTGCGCGCACGCTCAACCTGATGGGCACCGCGTACAAGAAGACCGACCGCGATTGGGAAGCGGCCTTCGCCTTCGAGGCAGCCGTGCGCGAGTTCGGTGGCGACGAAGAGATGGACGCGAAGAACGCCAAATCGTTCCTGTCAGCCATCACCCAGATCAAGCGCAAGGCCGGCGATGAGGCCACCGACTACAACGACATCCTCGCGCTCGAGCGCGCGGCCGAGAACCTCGTTCAACAGAACCCCGGTGCATCCGGAGCCGGCGAGGATGGCATCCATTGGAACCGTGCCCAGCGCGCGTATGCCAAGGGCGACTACGAGGGCGCCCGGCGCGAGTACATCCAGGTCTCCAACGAGTACACGAACTACGAGATGGCCGTCGTGCTCGGTGCGACCTGCCTCTACTACATCGACAAGTTCGAGGACGCCCTCGGCGAGTTCCAGAACTACCTGACCGTCATCGTTCCGGACCCGGCGAACGCCAGCGACAGCCCCTCGCGCCAGCAGGTGCGTGACACGGCGATCGGGCTGGCGACGTACTTCGTCGGCCTCTGCCACTACAACGGCACCCAGGACTGGGCCGCGACGATCGCGACCCTGAAGGGCTACGAGACGAAGTTCGGCGATGCTCCCGACGAGCGCCGCAACCTGGCGATGGACCTCGTCGTGCGCGCCAAGATCGAGTTGAACGACCTCAAGGGCATGCTCGCCTCGTTCGATGCGATGCAGAAAGCGTTCCCCGGAACGAGCATCACGAACGACCGCGCCCAGAACGTCTACATCCAGCTGGCCAAGGAGTACGAGGGCACCGCCAAGCAGGAGACCCTGCGCTTGATGGCCGACCTCCTCGCACTCAGCACCGGCGGCACGGCGAAGCCCGACTACGCGGCGCTGCGCAACCTGTCACGCCACTGGGCCGACCTGGGCGAGTTCAAGAACTCCGAGAAGGTGCTGCTGCGCATCATCGACCTCTACGGCGACGATCCCAAGATCGGCGACCAGGTCCGCCAGCGAGTCCTCCCGGACCTCGGCCACATCTACCTCGCCCAGCGCGATGTGCAGAAGGCCAAGGCCACGCTCGACCCGCTCGTCCTCGACGACGACAACCGCCCGACGCGGGCGGTCCTCAACGACTGGTCGCGCGCGTTGACGGGTTGGATCGAGATGGAGAACGGTCGCTTGATCGAGATCCCGGGCGCCTCCGGCTCCGCCGACGATTTCCAGCTGGCGGTCGACAAGCTCGATGCCCTCTCCCGCTCGCGCACCCTCACCAAGTGGGTCGATTGCAGCTGGTTCGAGAT
>TARA_R110002073_G_scaffold203712_1_pt1 | contig 36027 bp, 37 predicted proteins | sample TARA_R110002073 | Tara Oceans TARA_R110002073 (sample SAMEA4397174) | marine metagenome | biome: Polar Biome; feature: [DCM] deep chlorophyll maximum layer (ENVO:01000326); material: water (ENVO:00002006), including particulate matter (ENVO:01000060) such as... | depth 40 m | reverse complement strand
GACTTTAAGGTGGCTATCTAATCGTTTGGATTTTTTACCGATATAGGTAAATTCAGACGGTTGTTTTAAGGGGATGTCCGAAGGCAATGATTGTTTCGAAGCGATCACACATAGATCACCAAAACTAGCCCTTTTAGCACTACCGATATGCACAACATGCTTATTATCAATACGAAGATCATCAAGCGGAACCTGAAAAACGTCAGAGGCCGATTTCAATAACAATAATTTCGCTAAAGCCCCTGTTTCCCTTAATACTTGCCAACTAGAAGATAAACTATTGCTACCACCGGTAATCTGTAACCCATAGTCACGGTTTCGATAAACCGTTTTAGCGGGCGCAAATACAATTTCAAACAAGTCTGGGTCAGTATCAAGCTCTTCTGCAACTAAAGTGGTTAAGCCCGTATACGTTCCCTGGCCCATTTCGACTCTATCTAAGGTAAATATCAATCGGTTATCAGTAGTGATTTCTAGCCAGGCATTCGCCTCCCAATTGCCATTTTCCTGCAGCGAGTGGGAATGCAAACTTTGGCAGCCAGGCAAGGCTAACGCAATCGTCAAACTACCTGTGCCCGTTAAAGAAGCTTTAATAAAATTTCGTCTAGAAGTAATAATTTGGTTCACTGTGCAGCCCAACTTTTTATTTTTTATTCAATGAAATAATTTACTCGTTTTTCTAGATGCGCTACGACGACATTTTGGAAACATCTAAGGCATAAGAAAGATCAACCACTTCGGTTTTTTTAGCAGCCGCTTTAATGGCAGCCTTGATTCTAGGGTAGGTTCCACAGCGGCAAATATTGCCTGACATAGCCAAATCAATGTCGGCATCTGAAGGTTGGGGATTGTTTTTCAACAAGGCACTGGCAGACATTAATTGACCAGATTGGCAGTACCCGCACTGGGGCACATTAAACTCAATCCAGTATTCTTGAAGAGGGTGTAACTCTTGAGAATCGGCAGATAAGCTTTCTATCGTTGAAATATGTTTCCCTTCAACCGCAGAAATAGGCGTAATGCAGGAGCGAATGGCGACCCCCTCTAAATGCACAGTACAAGCACCACATAAGCCCGCACCACAGCCAAATTTAGTCCCCTTAAGCTTTAATTCATCTCGAATCACCCACAATAAAGGCGTATCCGACTCAGAGCTAATGTCTTTCACTTCACCGTTAATCGTTAACTTCATCTCACCAGACCTTTTATTTTTTACGAAGAATGAAGCATATAAGCAAATGAGTCAATACTTATGACTACCAGTCATAAGTTAGCGTAAACCATGATTTTCTCTATTGTGTTGCTTTGCCTTATCGCCTTTTTTCAGCAGAATATAAACCGCACCCGTACCGCCGTGCTGTTTTTGTGCCGAATGGAAGGCCATCACCTCATCTAGTTGTGGTAGCCATATCGCTAGATGGCTTTTGAGTATGGCAATTTTGTCAGGGTTTCGATCACCCTTTCCATGCAAAATGATCGCCGTTCTAAGTTCATAGGCAACACATTCACGTAAAAATCGAAAGACCTCTCGCCTAGCCTCTGCCACTGTCAGTTTATGAAGATCTAATCGTGCATCTATCTCGTACTGGCCAAGCCTAAATTTACGAAACACACCATGCTGAATACCTGGCCGCTTGAACGTTAAAACATCATTTGATTTCAATAGCGGTACATCAGAAGAAGAAAGTGGATCCTCTTGTGAAAGGCTGCCTTCAGCCAGTTTTCGCCTAACACGCTTACCGGGCGTTACGACTGCTTTTTTTATCACATGGGCACGATCAGTTTTCAATGGCTCAACGCCATCTAATTCTTGCAAGAATAGGTCATTAGAACTCATAAACGGCCTCTAATTAAGAACTTTTAGTCAAACGCTAACAGCATTAATTGTGGGTGATGATAATGCTTGGTTAAGTAATTCCCATGGTGCGATTGGCTGGCAATTTGAAAAAATAAAGTCTGTAAAAGCCACCACTTTCGACGGTGGCTCTCTTCTGCTTGGATAAACCAAATAAAAAGTTCTCTCTTGAAATGGCATATCAGGTAAAATTTTAATCAGTGACTTATTTTTTAGATCCTCACTAATTAAAATTTGCGGTACAGCACCGATGCCAAACCCCTCCCTTACCATTTTACGGATCATTTCCATATCGTTGGCAATCATTCTTGATTTAGGCTGAAACTCAACCCTGCCATTAGAGCTCTGAAAAATCCATGGGGAAGCCGGGTGAGATATACAGGTATGATTTTCCAGATCATGAATAGATGTAGGTAGACCATGTTTCTTAATGTATTCAGGCGATACACATAATGACAAACGTGCTGTACCGATATTGCGGGCAATTAAGCTGGAATCAGACAAAGGGCCTATTCTAAATGCAATATCTACTTCCTGCTCCAGCATATCGATTTGTTTATTGTCAGAAATAATTTCGACGTTCACTTTAGGATATCTTTCTAGAAACTGCTTGATGACGCCAACAAAAAAAGGGGTACCAAAAGATAAGGGGGTACTAATACGTAACAAACCACTTGGTTCCGCCTGCATATTATTAACAACCCTATCCGCTTCTTCTGCTTGTTCAAGCATCTTTTGGCATTGAGAGAAGTATAATTTACCCGTTTCAGTTGGCTTAAGATTTCGAGTAGTTCGATTAATCAACCTGACACCAACTCTTTTCTCTAGCTGGCTGACTTTACGACTAACCGTTGACTTGGGGAGTTTTAGTTTCTCTGCTGCTCGGGTAAAGCTGCCTGAGCTAACAACAATGGCGAAAATCGCCATTTCATTTAAGTCTTGCACGTAGGCTCCTCACTATAAATCACAAAATTGATACAATGAGTAAAAATCTATAGCATTAACCACTTTAATGAAACAATTAATTTAATAAATGAGCGGCATTTATTCAGGCCGTGCACATTCACCACGAGAGTTATCTAACCGACAACGAATTTTCCATAGTAATTTCAATGCAGTAGGATGATTTACTTTGTCTTCCTTTAAAGACATCCTGACTCTTTTACTGAAATGATCAATTTCATCTTTGGTGAACTGGCTAATTTCTATCCAGTATTTCTGAGGAATTTCAGCTTCAGCATCCTTCACCATTTTGGAGATTGCTTTAAGGCGGGTAAGAATATAATTTCTCATTTTATGTCCAAAATCTTTCGGAAATAATTCTTTTTTTGCAACAGTTTGCAGCATGCCGTAGTAAAGACGATAATTGATAATGCCGCCCTTCTCTCCTAAACCGTTATATAACTCAAAAGTGTTATAAGCCAGCGCTGGCATTAATACGATGTCTAAATTTCCATTATTAAACTGCCCTGCAAAGGTCGCAAGTGATACATTCATAGGCGATGTACCAGCAAGATCCGAGAATTTCCTTGCCTGCGGGTCACCATTCAATATCGCCATTCGTTTGCCAGAAAAGTCATCAATACTTTGAATATTTCTGTCATTAACGAAAGCAAACATCGACCCGACCGGAAACGTTGCAACGACCTCATACTGGCCTTGTGTCATAAGCCTTCCCGCTCTTGGTCTTGCTAAGGTTGCTAAAACAAGCTCTAAACCTTTTTCGGAATTAATCGCACCAATAGCATCCATGGTGCCGCCAAATTGAACAAACTGGCGAGCCATAATACTTGTTAGCAATACAGCTTCACAGCGACCAGCCTTGAAATCATTCGCAGCAACACTTTCATCGGTGTAAGCAACAAATTTTATGTTGAGCCCCCAACCTTGCGCTTTTGGAATTAAATCCGAATAAAAAGACATAACCGGCCCATTGCGACCAACAGGATCCCAGACACAGAAAACTTTATCTTCTAAGGCACTAACAGAAACACTTATAAGGGAAAGCAAACAACTCATTAATAAGACAGGTATCGTCTTCATTCTGAAAAATTTTCCTTATGATCGCTTTTTATAAAAAGTACTCATCACTTAATCTCTTTAGAAACTGGCTAAAAAAGCAAGCAGACTATTTAAAATAAAAGTGTACAATTAAAAATTGTAAGCTTAATAATAAATTATTGTATGAAAAATAAACAGAGCACACGATAAACCCGCAGTTACTCTATTAAATTCCAAATTATATGATTCATTCACAAAGTCCATTTTTGATAACAATATTAGGCCCGACAGCCAGCGGTAAAACAAAACTCGCTGTCGAATTAGCCAAACAACTCACCGGCGAAATCATCTCTGCTGACTCCCGCCAAGTCTATAAACACATGGATATAGGCACCGGAAAAGACCTAAATGAATACGGTCATATTCCTTACCACTTAATAGATATCGTGAATCCAAATGCGGAATATAATCTTTTTAATTTTGCGGTTGATTTCAATCATGCCTTTAATGCTATTACTCAACGTCATCATTTGCCTTTTTTAGTGGGCGGAACAGGCATGTACCTAGACGCTGTGTTAAGTCGCTATAAACTAACGATAGCAAACATCGATGAAAAAACACGCCTTAAATTAGAAAAAAAATCAGAGTCTGAGTTAACGGCAATTTTATGCGAACTCAAGCCGACTCTACACAATACGACAGACATACAAAACAAAGACCGATTACTCCAAGCCATTGAAATAGCTATGTCTGAAAACGAAAATGCAAGGCTTGTTACCTGGCCTTCATTTAAGCCTCTCATCCTAGGCATAAAAATAGAACGAACTACCTTGAAAAACAATATAACAACGCGTCTAAAAGAAAGATTGCAAGCAGGAATGATCGAAGAGGTATCCGCGTTAAGGCAGCAGGGAATCACCGATCAGCGTATTGATAATTTCGGGTTAGAGTATAGGTATCTCTTAAAACACCTTAAAGGAGAGCTTAACTATAATGACATGTTCCAAAAATTGAATGCCGCCATCGTAAATTTCACCAAACAACAACATAAATGGTTCAGGAATCTAGAGAAAAAAGGCCATAAAATCGTTTGGCTGGATTCAGACACAACTATGTCTGAAGCAGCCTTGATCCATATAAACTCAGCTACAAGGTTTTAGTGCTGCGATCAATGGCGCTAGTTGTTGTCGATAGGGTGCCGACGCCTTGAGTGCACGTTTATAGATAGGCTGACGAACTTGGCTGACACTTGCCGTTCTAACGGCCCTAGTGTTCTTATGGAATTCAAAACAAGCTGACTCAGGTTCTAAACTGCAATAGTTTAATAAATTGGTAATTTCCGTTTTTGAGTCTGCCACCATACGCTCATAATTCGCTTCATAAATCTGATCTGCGAAAAGCATTTTCCAGTGTTTCATCATCTCTTGGTATTGACAATAATATTGGCCTAACTCAGTTAATTCATTAGTATAAGCATGGCTTCCACTAAAGTTTTGCTTATAAATTGAAAAACATGTTTCAAGCGGGTCACGTGTGCAATGTATGATCTTTGCATTCGGTAAAGCCATCGCAATGAGACCCACAAACATAAAGTTGTAGGGCATTTTATCGGTAAAAAATTTAGCTGTTTGCCTTGAACGCACGTCCTTTATGTAAGATTCAGCAATTAATAAGCTTTTATGGACTCTTTCAGTTAATTCAGTGTCTTCTGATAACACATCGGCATATTTTTCAACATTTGATTTAAGGTCAATTATTTCACCTTCGGCTTCAAGCAAAGAATGACTTGAAAGTATTTGTTCTATTAATGTTGTTCCTGAACGTGGCATTCCAAGAATGAAAATTGGCGACGCATCGTCAAGGCCTTTACCTTGAAACGCTATTTTAAGGTCCTCACTAAAGCAGCTTATAATTGATTTAAATTGATCAACTGTTGAGTCATGACTGTATTGGTAGTTAGCGCGATTAATATCATTACCTAACTTCAAATAATGAAAAGATTTTGTATGGTTAGAAGACGTCTCAAAGTACATAGACAAAATATAGGCCAGATTCATTTTGACAACAGGCGCCTGATTTTCAGCCAATAGCTTTTGCTCAAACTGTGGTATCAGTTTGTCTAATAAGGGTTCTTTTTTCCCTTTACCATAAATCAAAAGATTTTTGATGACTGCAAGCTGACCCGGGTTCAATTTTAAGGCTTTCTGAAATGCTTTATAGCCTTTATCGGTGTCACCCAGTCGGCTTAGCGCCAAACCTTTCAGGTTATAGGCATTCGCATTATTTGGCGCTTGTTTGATAATCGATTTACTAAGCTCTAATGCTTCATTCTCTTTGTGATTGGCGATTAATACCCCCGTCAATTTCTCTTGAAGGGCAAGCTCTGAGGGCACATATTTTATCAGCCTGAGTAACCACTCTTCTGCAAGCTTATTTTCAGCAAGTGCTGTGGCAATTGCCACACCCTGGTTTAATAAATCCGGATTGGCTGGTAAAACAGAAATAGCTTGAGTGATATAAACAAGAGCCTCATGTGCTCTTTTTGTCTGAGATAATAAAAGAGAAAGACGAGCATTAAATAAAGGATTTACAGGTTCAGACTCTATAAGTTTTCTATACAAAACCTCTGCTTCTGGAAACTTACCTTGCTGATGAAAGATTTGAGCTTGCTTAAATATGGCCTGCATTAGTTGCCTTAACTAGTTTAGTTTTAGACTGTGATTAGTTAACCAGCAAAGAGCCTCTATTATTAGCGAAAAATACTGCAATGATGATCATCTAACTCACGAATATTTAACGAAATATAGTGTCTGGTTTCCTGTAACAATACGCTATGCTGATCATACTTTCTTGTTGACAGGATATCATCCAGAAAACTCACTACACGCTTAAGAATATCCGGCAGGCCCTTCAAAATTAGATCTACATCACAAGCAACCACATACGCGTTGCCTTTTGCTTCATCTGTTTTTTGTATAAAAAGTTGGGGGTCAAAGATTCCGGTGTCTGTTGATAAGCAAGCTAAACGCCTCACCCATGAGCGAAACCCATGTACCTTGGGTTCATAATCATACGGTAATAATTTTGCGCTGCTGAGTAAAAGTGAGCCATGCATTTTTTCTAATTTTTGTATTTTTTCAATGGTATTTTCCAAAACAAACTCTGGCGAAATATTACTTTTTTGTTTTGGCAAATAAGGTAAAAATAAATTAACCCAATGCATATGCACCTTGGGGAAATATAAAAAACCATTCAATCTTAAATTTGGCATGACATGCTGGAGCTGATTATGACCACCCAAACGATCTAAACGATCACTCAACTCGTTAGCAATAATTAAAATCTGGTTATCCAGCCCCAACTGAGATTCTGTAATATGAATCGGAAAACCGGAACCATCTATTTTGACATGGTGCGTTAAAATTAACTCGGAAAGCCCTTGTAATTCAGACAGATTATTTCCCACAAAATTCGCACTCGCAAGAGGGTGAATATCTTGCCCTTTATGCTCAAAGAGCTTTGCCATAAACGGGTTGCTCTCTTTACAATTGAGTTGGTTTTCTGGCTCAACAGATTCGTATTTACCTATATCCTGTAATAATCCGGCAAAAAACAATAAACGCTGATTTTTAGCCGGTAAATTAAGTGACTTAGCCACTAATAAACTACACCAAGCGCAAAACAGCGCGCGCTCAAAATCCATTTGTGAATTAACATGTAATCGCGTAATAACACGCATCACATTAGGGAATTTTTCAAGTTCTTCACAGTAAGCCGTCATTTTTGGCCAAACTGAATGGTCTGCATTTACTTTAAAAAGGCTTGGGTGCGTATCGATAAAACACCTAAACTCCAACAGTAGGCTTGCGGCACTGATATAATAATTACCACTAAGGTAATCAAAACTGCTATCACTCATACGCTTTATCAATCTCTGTCTAGCTGCAGACATCCCTTCTGCTTCAATATTATAAAAAACTATATTAAAGATAGGCGACAAGGCGGCTATATTCAAAGATCAAAGCGTGATAATTTGTATGTTTTTTAGAGCCTAATGTGCTTTCAGATAATCTATACTTACCAGTAACTATTGAGTCAAAATGATGCATGATAATGTAAAAGAATATTATGGGGGTGTACTCCAACAAAGTGATGACCTTAAAACCAATGCCTGCTGCACCAGTTCTAGCCTGCCAAGACATGTAAAACAAGCACTTTCTAAAGTTCATGATGAAGTATTAAGCAAGTATTATGGCTGTGGTCTGATTGCGCCGGATATTCTGGATGGAATGCACATTCTAGACTTGGGTTGCGGGTCGGGTAGAGACTGCTACGTTCTATCCCAATGGGTCGGTGAAAGTGGTCGAATTGTTGGCGTCGATATGACAGAGGCGCAACTTAATGTTGCACTTGCGCACGAAGATTATCATGCAAAATTATTTGGCTACCAGTCAAAAAATACAGAATTCAAACTGGGTTATATCGAAAAGTTAGATGAACTAAATCTTCCTGACAATAGTTTTGACATTATCGTCTCGAACTGTGTTATCAACTTATCACCAGACAAAGAAGCGGTATTACGCGAAGCCTATCGTTTACTAAAGCCAGGTGGTGAGCTTTATTTCTCCGATGTTTATTCAAATAAACGTGTCCCCTTGGATTTAGTTAAAGACCCTGTGCTTTATGGCGAATGCCTAAGTGGTGCTCTTTACTGGAACGACTTTGAAAATCTTGCAAAACAAGCCGGTTTCCTTGACCCTCGTTTAGTTGAAGATGACATTATTATGATAGAAAACGCAGCAATCGAAACCAAGATTGGCCATATCGAATTTTATTCAGCGACATATCGCCTATTCAAACTACCTGAGTTAGAACCCAGTTGTGAAGATTACGGCCAAGCTGTTATTTATAAGGGCGGCGTCTCATTTTCAGAAGAGCAGTTCGTACTGGATAAACACCATGTTATCCGAAAAGGCAAAATCTTCCCCGTGTGTGGTAATACGTGGCGCATGCTCAATGAAACTCGATTTAAAGACTATTTCGAGTTTATCGGTAGTTGGGATACACATTACGGAATATTTGAAGGCTGCGGAACAAGCATTCCCTTTGAACCAGCTATTATGATCAATGACGCCAATGGTAGTGGCTGCTGTTGAAAACAAAATAAATCACATAGGATAAAACATCGGAATCATCACCAAAACAACAACCAGAGAAATGGCAATCAACGGTGTACCTAGCTTTAAGAAATCAATAAAACGGTAATCTCCCGGTGCCATTACCAGCATATTTACAGGCGAAGCTACGGGTGTTGCAAAAGCCGTAGAGGCGGCTATTGCAACAGTCATCAACAACCCCATTTGAGACAGCCCTAAACTTTGCGCCATGGCGATAGCGACAGGCGCCATAAGCACAGTGGTCGCTGTGTTTGATATAAATTGACTGAATAAACTCGTCACGAGAAATAACCCCGAAAGCACAACAAGGCTAGATTGCCCTTCTAATAAGTTGGATAGGAAACCTGTAGCCAGCTGCATACCCCCGGTTTTATCCAGCGCTAAAGCCATAGGCAGCATGCCTGCAATAACCACAATACTGGGCCAACTAATAGAGAGATAAGCTTGAGGCATCGTGAGGCAGCCACTGAGAATCATCGCCATGGCCGCAGCCATTACCACTAATACGGCGGGAGCAGGCGAAAAGGTCAGAACAAGTACCATGCAAGCCATTATTAGCAGGGCTCGCGGGGCCTTGTCTCTATTTGGCGCAACATGTTCAAACTCTTCAGGCACATGCAGAATAATAAAGTCACTATTGGTATCATTGAGTCTGGAAATTGAATCCCAACCACCCACGGCGAGTAAAATATCACCGACTTCAAGTTTTTCGTTAAAGACTTCGATGGATAATACCTCACACTTACACTGACGTTTTACCGCAACAACGCTTAATCCGCTAAGGCTCCTGAATCCGGCCTCTTTAATGGTTTGGCCGATGAGCCGGGACTCTGGTGACAGCATAACTTCCGCCATCCCTACTTCACGGTTCAATAATCGGCTATCGCTCAGTGTCAAAGGCAGTAATTCAACACCTCCAGGAGAGGCCAATAGGTTGAGCTCGTCTGTGCGAGCTAGGACAAATAATTCATCGCCTGCAATTATTCGGGTACTGGCAAGTACTTCTTTTATCTCGGCTTTACGGTTTTCATGACTGCGATAGGCCAATACTGTCACACCGTATTGCGTCCGTAACTTAGCTTCCGCAACGGTCATACCATCTAAAGGGGATCCACTGGGAACCTTAACGCAATGCATTAACCCTTCCAAAGAATACGTGGTTATCAGATTTTCCAGTGTCAGTTTCGGGTCAATATTCGTTTTATCAGACCCTTTTCTGAGGCTGCCAGCGTTCACAAGAAAGAGATAAATCAGCCCCAAAAAAAGAATAACACCACCAAAAGGTGCGAACTCAAAAAACCCCAAGCCCTCACCAGACACTTTTACCAAAGCCTGTGAAACAACGAGGTTGGGTGGCGTGCCAATCAGCGTTAGCATTCCTCCCATAAGTGCCCCGAAAGCAAGCGGCATCATAATGGCTGATGGCTTAATGCCTAGCCGTTTGCACATATTTAGGACAACGGGAATTAATATGGCTACCGCCCCGGTTGAACTCATAAACGCAGATAAAACAGCAACAACGATAATAACAAGTAACAATGCCAATACCTTGTTGCCTCGAGATAAATTGACAATTTTCTCACCCACCTGCCCGGCAAGCCCGGTTTTAAATAATGCATCACCCACAATAAACAGGCCAGCGATGAGTATCACCAAGGGGTCACCAAAACCAGACAGCGCTTCTCTGGGGGAAAGCGTGTTACTTAAAATCAGGGCAAGAATAATCCCTAATGCAGTAACATCGAGCCGCACCCATTCACTGGCAAAAAGAATAATCGTAAGTGCCAGCACACCATAAACAAAAGCAATTTGAAGAGTCAAAATAAGTCCTTCTATTCGAAAATCACACGATTATGCCCCGTTAAGAGTTTTATGCATAAACGCCCGCCTCTAACCAAAGCGTGAAGCTGTCCATTTGCATTACTTGCTCAAAATAATCCTTAACGCATACTATCTGCAGTTTATTTTCGGTCGTGAATAGATCTCAAAACATTAAGGTAATACTTTTATTTTATTGTAATCAAAGTTTTTATTTTTAGGTTCTTCTTGAGTTTTAGCTGGTTTCTTAATTTCTTCTAAGCCAGACATGTTGGTCATCTGGTTTTGATCTTGACTGGATAAAGAGGATTTATTAACGCCGGTATTTGAACTAATAGGCGACATTAACGCATTTAATTTTGTTTCAAGCGCTGAATGGCTATTCTGCAATTTTTTTAAACGATTACTATAAGTTGTTATTTCATTTTCTTTATTTTTTAACTGAGCCTGAAGTTGCTGCTTTTCTTTAGTGACCCGTTCAAATTGTTTTTCTTTCGTGTTGACGGCATTACTTAGTCTATCCATATCTTGCCGCATTTCTTGCTGTCTATTTGCGAGCGCCTGATAGGCTGATTTTCTTGAGGATAACTGCTTATTCAGCTCAGAAACAGACTTAATATTCTCTTGTTTGGAGGAAGAAATAAATTCTTCGTGTTGCTGTTTCATCAAAGCAAACATTTTTTGAGACTCTTTAAGCTTTGTTATCAAACTCTCCCGTTCACTTTTTAGTTCAGCAACCAGTTGATTTAGATTATCAACCATCTGATTGGTAATATTGAGTTTACTCTCGGAGTCATTATTCTGAAGGCTTAACTCTTCCCTTGTGTTTTGCAAGCGTTCTAATTCATTTTTTAATTCAGATTCGGAGCGCTCCAAAGTGGCCAGCTGAGAACTTAACTGTAGCTTCTCATTCTTAAGCTGGGCATTTTTTTGGGTTTCTGAAGAAAGTTGAATGCCACTGGATTGCTGTAGTTGGTAATAATAAACGGCTACCACACTACTTGAGATCAATAACACTAACAAAATGGGCCAAATGATCGTTAATACCAAGTTACGACGACGAAGAAAGGAAATCCACTCTTGAGCATAATCTAAATTAAGCTGGCTGTATTCAGAACCTTGCATCCATTATTCCTTAAATTCTGTAGAACTTTATCTCTAAAACTGAAGATAAATTTTTTATTTTTTTGATAAAATTGAGAGGATATAAGATACACTAATGACTCACATTGATCGACTTAAATTCACACTATTTATTGAGCTGGCAAGGTGCTTTTCCCTTTCAAAATAAGGCCATATATAACATTTAAAGACAGATAATTATGAATGATTTTTATTTTAAGTTTGCACACACAACAATTGGCCAGAATATATTTCAAACCTTAAGCCTACCTCAGCCGGTTTTACTAAATAGAACACCTGATGAATCTATTTCTATGCCAAAAGGCACGTATCTTGTGGGTGCCAGTTCTGGCAGTTTTGCGCTGAAAAACGTCCTCAGCGCACTTAAGCAAAACAACAGCAATATTGATTTTTTAGATTCAGGTAATCCAATATATCAGTCGCTACCCAAGTCATTTTCAAGCTCAAATACAGTTCATGAAATTAATACACTTGAAGGTGGCAATTATGATGGCCTCGTCTTTGATGCAACAGGCATCAAAGACTTTGAATCGCTCAGTGGTGTTTACTCCTTCTTTCATCATGCAATCAAAAAGCTTAACCAGAATGGTCGTATTATCATTATCACTAATTCGCCTAAACAGCTCAGTGAGCCTCAGCTAGAGGCTATTCAGTTATCACTGCACGGTTTTTCTAAATCACTTGCTAAAGAGCTTGGCAAGAAAGGCACCTGCTGTAATATTCTTTGTTTACCAAAAGGCTCACAAAAATACATCGAATCAAGCTTGGCTTTTTTTCTTTCTGAAAAATCAGCCTTTGTGACCGGCCAATCAGTCACACTTAGAAATCAAACAACGAAACAAGTTCCTCTTTCTTCTGAAAAACCACTTATCGGGAAAACGGCTTTAGTCACAGGCGCCGCTCAGGGTATTGGTAAACAAACGGCTATTACTTTAGCTCGAGATGGCGCAAAGGTGATTTGTTTAGATATTCCACAAAATAAAGAGCCTTTAGAAGCCCTTGCAAATGAGCTGGATGGGCATGCTCTAACGATTAATCTACTCGATGAGTCAGCTATCCTGGATATTATTGAGGAAGTTCGCAAGTCATTTAATGGTCTTGATATCGTGGTTCATAATGCAGGCATTACCCGTGATAAGACCTTGGGCAAAATGCCACAGCACTTGTGGGATCAGGTTATTACGCTAAATTTTGAACGTGTTGTAAAAATGAACCAGTCATTTTTAGAACAAGACCTTTTCAATGAATATGCGCGCATTATTTGTATCTCATCAATTTCAGGTATTGCCGGAAACTTTGGTCAAACTAATTATGCCTGCTCTAAAGCGGGTATAGCAGCTTATGTAGAAGCCTTTTCAGAGTCGACAGCAGTTAAAAAATGCAATGGTTTGACCATTAATGCACTTGCACCAGGCTTTATAGAAACACAAATGACGAAGAATGTACCCTTGCTCACACGGGAGCTCGGGCGCAGAATGAATGCCTTGTCTCAAGGCGGCTTACCACTGGATATTGCTGAAGCAGTGTGCTTTTTTGCTAACCCGGGTGCACACAGCCTAAATGGCAATGTGTTAAGAGTTTGTGGTTTAAGTTTATTAGGTCGTTAACATTGCTTGACATTAAGCATTGAGTGAAGGTTTTAAGGTAGCTCTTCACTCAACTTAAGCACTTTCAGAGGATCAATACGCACATTAAACCAGTTTATTCGCCAATCCAGGTGCGGCCCGGTCGCTCTTCCACCCTTCCCTACCTTTGCGATGGCATCACCTTGTTTAATTTGTTGGCCTTCCTTCACCAATATTTCACTGAGATGTAAAAAGCTTGAGGACACGCCATAACCATGATCAACGATTAACGTGCCCCCTGAATAAAACATATCGGGGTGAGCCAAACTAACCACACCGGAAGCTGGAGCATAGACTAAGGCACCGACAGGGCCAGCATAGTCAAGCCCGTAATGTGGCCTTTTTGGTACGCCATTGTAGATTCGCTGACTGCCATAAACACCAGTGATCGGGCCTTTCATCGGTACAATAAACTTATCCAAAAAAGCACTTTGTTGTGTCACATTTGCTCTTGCTTTTTTTACCAAGGTGGCTTCTTCTCTAATTCTTTTTAAATGCTCCTTACTAGGAGACACTGTTTGTTTAGGCACGCCATTAACTTCTTGCACCTTATATTCACGCTTCGTTAACACTAAGGTTTGTATTTCCGTGTCACCTGAAGCGCTTATTAGCCTAAGTGTTTGTTCAAGTGCTGCATCTCTCCCAAAGCCAATAAAAAACCCACCTTGGTCGGTGAGTTTTATGGGTACATTATTTAACTTTAATACAGAAGCTTTAGGTGCCATCCCAATGAGTGCACTCCCCTGAGTGAGTTCACCTTTTATCTGTAACTTGGCAATTAAATTATCATCTTGGGCATAAGCGACGTCAAAACACAACAATACCAACGTTGTATAGAGAGTGATGTTTTCTATAGTTTTACGTAAAAAGGCAAGGGAAAGAACTATCCTCATAAGTCACTGTCATCTTCATCTGTTTTTTCCCGAAGAGCATTCAGCTTATTTTGAATTTCATCAAAAATACTTAACTTTCCTTTCGCTTTAGCGGTATGCAATTTACTAAAGCCAGATACTCTACCCGTTAACAGTGCTAAGGCTTCGTTCACATGTTCAACAGGGTAGATATGAAATTTACCTTTCGAGACAGCCTCTAAAACTCGAGAATTCAGCATCAAGTTAAGCACATTACTTTTTGGAAGTAGTACGCCTTGTTTACCATCTAAACCAATTAACTCACAGGCATCGAAAAAACCTTCTATTTTTTCATTGACGCCACCCACAGGCTGCACTTCACCAAACTGATTAACCGAGCCTGTTACTGCATAATTTTGAAAAATAGGCACGTCTGCCAGAGAAGAAATCAAGGCACAAAACTCCGCCAAAGAAGCGCTATCACCATCTACCTCTCCATAAGACTGCTCGAATGCAATGCTCGCAGACAGAGGCATCATTTGGTCTTTTGCAAATAAAGAAGACAGGTAGGAGGATAAAATAAGCACACCTTTCGTATGAATATTGCCGCCAAGTTTAGAGTGGTGCTCTATATCGATAATATCCCCATCACCAAAATAACAATTTGCTGTAACCCGGTTAGGCATACCAAATTCGGAACCCGCTGCAAAATAAACAGATAAGGCATTTATTTGACCGACAACTTCGCCCGTGACAGTTAATAAAGTTGAGCCGTCACGAATGGTATCGAATACCTGATCTTTTAAACGTCCATTTCGATGTTGATAACTGCTCAGTGCGCGTTCAACATGTGCTTGGCGAATCATGGTAGAAGACTGTTCTTTCGCCCAGAAATTTGATTCTCTTAATAAGTTAGAAATTTCTGAAGCCTGCAATGAAAGCCGTTTCTGGTGTTCAGCCTGACGAGAGCTATATTCGATAATGCGTGATACTGCTTTTTTATCGCAATGTAAAAAGCCTTTTTCGTGAACCAAGCTTGATATGAACTTGGCATATTGAATTTGAGACTCGACCGTTCGCGGCATTTCGTTCTCAAAATCAGCGGTAACTTTAAACAGTTCTTCAAATTCCGGGTCATAGCTCTGCAAGAGCATATAGGTTGAACGATCACCAAAAAGTATAATTTTAACGTCTAAGGGGATCGGTTCTGGCTCTAAGGAAATAGTGCCCGATAAAGTCACTTCTCGTTCTAAGGAATTTATTTGTAACTCTTTAGAGCGAAGCGCTCTTTTGATACCATCCCAAACAAAAGGCTGTTCCAATACTTTGACAGCATCAAGCAAGAGGTAACCACCATTTGCTTTGTGCAACCCCCCACTTCTAATTAAAGAGTAATCGGTAAACACCGTTCCTTTATAGGTGACATGTTCAACATAGCCAAAAAGGGTATGATAATTCGGATTATCTTCTACCACGACAGGTGCAATTTCATTTTCATGATGCACCAATACATTTACCTGATAACGACGCGGTAATTTCTTTTCCAAGGTTGCATTAGAAAGCGCTCCCTGCTCTTCGCTATCCTCCAAAAAGCTGTCTAGATTTGTCACGATATCTTTTTGCAAATCACCTAAATACTCAATGACAGAGTCATGTTGATAATACTTTTGTGCCAAACTTTCAATAAGCTGCTGAGTCACACCCAAGACAACTTCTTCGTTTAATGATTGCTGTTTATCCAGAAACTCTTGTTCCCAAAGCGTAATTTTTCGAATAACACTTCTTAGTTTTAACTCTAATTTATTAATCGCTTCTTCGAACTTGTCTTTATCTTCTTCGGATAATGTTTCAAAGCTTTCAACAGTATGTACATCTTCGCCATTCATTGCCGTTAACCGATAACCGCCCGGTGTACTGAGCGACAACTTGATTTTCTTCCGTTTTGCTTGTTTGGCTATTCGCTCTAATGCGTCATCTTGTTTATCGGCATATTCAGCCTTCAACGACTCTGAGCGCTGATAGTATTGATCATTTTCAAATGTTTGGGGAATGCCTTTTACTAAGCGCAGCATTAATTTTTCGATGTCATTCTTTAAATTCTTTCCCATACCCACTGGGAGCTTAAGTACCTTTGGAGAGCGTGGTCGTTCAAAATCTGCAACGTAGCACCAATCATTCAAATTTGGCTTTTGTTTTGGATGGTGATCGAGGTAACGCAAAATCATGGTTCGCTTACCTAAACCATTGCGACCTACTGCATACACGTTATAACCTGAATCAGGCATTGCCATCGCAAAACGAATGGCTTCTTGCGCCCGACTCTGGCCTACAAACTCATTGATAGGCTCAAGCGACTTAGTACTTGTAAACGCAAGATCTTTGCTTTCACATTTAGCGTATAATTCTTTTATAGATAATGACTTCACAAAACGTCCCGGATGATAAAAAACGATGTTATTGATCTTAGCAAATAAGGTGCACTTAACAACAACTAGTTAAAACTTATTAAAAGAAGAGCTATCAATTTGTTGATTTCATAAGTGTGAAACGTTTAATATCGCAGTTGTTTTTACTCATCATGTTTATCACCCACCGATCAACACCACGATATAAATAATATATGCATAAGATTAAACTCATAAATTGGGCTGAGCGACGAATTAAGCGTCGACATAAAGCGCCGGATTTACGAATATCCATTCAAGCAAGTGGCATTAAGAAATGGTTCAGTTCATCTCTTGATGTTCGCTGTTTAGATATCAATCGTTATGGCATGGCTATTTCTTCCAGGAAACCTCTTCGCGCAAAAGATAAAATTCTAATTACCTTTAAGGGTAAGTATATTTCCCAATCTAACATCGCGGGCGTTGTAACTGAATGCGTTGAGGCAAAGCAATTTTATCGCATCAGCGTGGTCTTTAGTTACGCAATGGGCAGCAAAGATTATTGTCGAAAAACAGATAATGCACTTTCTAGAATAGAAAGTATTTACAACAACCACTGCTCGCAAATCCACTAGCCTTTCAAAGCATAAATCTAGTTTGTTCTTAGTTGATTCTTTATTTTAGAAGAATCTGAGCTATTGAACTTCCCCTTACTTCGTATACTATATTCGAAATTTTTAACGGATTAAAATGGAGTGCTCATGAAAAAAACGATTGCAGTATTATCTTCTGTCAGTGCATCAAGCGTAAGATCTTGGCGAGGAACATCGGCGAGTAAAACAATTAGCCAGCCTGGCAAAAATATGATTCTTTTTGACCGAGAAGCCTGCCCAGAGTGTCGTTTTGTTCGTGAAGCATTTACTGAACTAAACCTTAATGCCACGATCGTTCCCTGCCCTGAAGGCGGACGAAGCATTCAAAAACTAGAAGAAGAGTCTGGTTCTTCTGAACTGCCCAGACTTTTCGATCCAAATACAGATGAGAATATTGTTGGTCGGGGGAATATCATAACGTATTTGTTCAAAGAGTATCGCGGCAGCCCTGTACCGCCTCAACTTCAAAATAAATTTGTCAATAACCTCGCATCAAAACTCGCTAGTATTATTAGATTCAATGCAGGCCAACGTTACACGCCAGCAAACGATGCGAAAAACCCGCTGACACTTTATAGTTTTGAATCGAGCCCGTTTTCACGGTTAGTCAGAGAAAAATTATGCGAGTTAGAATTGCCTTATTTGTTAATCAACTTAGGTAAGCAGCAGTGGTCAGATATGGGGCCGGCAAGCTTTAGATTTACGCTAAAACCTTACCAGCCAATTGAAAACACAAAAAGAGATACTTTTTTTCAAAAACACGGCAATGTCCAAGTACCTTTTTTAATCGACCCAAATACTGGCGAAGAGCTTTTTGAATCAACCGATATCATTAATTATTTAAATAAGACGTATTTAAAATAATTTTTTTAAGTTTAAACTGAAACACCTCAAACTAATTATTTATCCAATTATGGTGAAAAAATTCACCTCTAGCTTTATCTACGCGTTCATAAGTATGCGCACCAAAATAATCACGCTGAGCCTGTATTAAATTCGCAGGCAAGCGTGCACAGGTATAAGCATCTAAAAAACCCAATGCAGAGACTGTACACGGCATGGGCAAACCCAGCTCTATACTTTTAGCTGCCAGCTTGCGCCAACTTGACAGAGCGCCCTCAATTAAGCATTTAAAATGCGCATCCAAACCCAAAAAGGCCAACTGGGGGTCCTTATTAAAGGCATCGGCAATATTTTGCAAAAAACCACTTTGAATAATGCAGCCGCCTCGCCATAAAAGTGCAACATTCGCTAAATTCAACTGCCATTTATATTCAGAAGACGCTTCTCGCATCAGCATAAAACCTTGTGCATATGACATAACTTTAGAGGCCAACAAGGAATGCCGTAATGCTTCTAGCCATTCCTCTCTATTATCCAACACAGTATCTGTTTGGTTTGGGTAGACACTCGCAGCCAATACCCTCTGTTGTTTCAGAGCAGAAATGCAACGAGCAAATACAGATTCTGTAATTAAATTTAAGGGAATACCTAAATTTAATGAATGGATACTTGTCCATTTACCTGTGCCTTTTTGGTCTGCTGAATCAAGAATACTATCTAAAACATAATCGCCACTTTTGTCTTTAGTTTTAAAAATTTCAGCGGTGATTTTTATGAGATATGAATCGAGTTCCGTCTTGTCCCAGTCTTTATAAACCTGATGCATTTCGTTATTTGTCATGCCTAAACACGATTGCATAAAATGATAAGACTCGCTAATTAACTGCATGTCACCGTATTCAATACCGTTGTGAACCATTTTCACAAAGTGGCCTGCTCCGCCTTCGCCCACCCAATCACAACAAGGCTCTCCTGTATCCGTTTTTGCACTGATAGACTGCAAGATAGGCTTTATAAGAGGCCATGCTTCTGAACTTCCACCAGGCATAATAGATGGCCCAAAACGAGCCCCCTCTTCTCCACCCGATATACCGCAGCCGATAAAGTGAAGTTTTTTATCTTTTAAATCATTAACCCGACGACTGGTATCGGTAAAGTTTGAATTACCACCATCAATTAAAATATCGCCTTCTGACAACAGAGGAATGAGTTGAGTAATTAGCTCATCGACTGCATCACCCGCTTTCACCATAAACAGGATTTTTCTAGGAAGCGCTAAATTTTCAACAAGCTCTTGCAGAGAGAATATGGCTTCAATATTTGTTCCTGTTGCTGGGCCAGCTAAGAAAGACGTGGCTTTTTCTGGCGTTCGGTTATACGCTAAAACCTTAAATCCGTGGTCATTCATATTCAGAATCAAATTCTGCCCCATGACGGCTAAACCAATTACTCCAATATCTGCTTTCATTGACAGCTTCCTCTTATCTGTAATAAAGATCCGGCTTGTTGATCTAATAAGTATTCTGTTTGCCCCAGCTCACTTGAGATTAATGCGGCTGGGTAATTTTCTGATACTAGCTGATTTGTTAGAATCTCTTTTACTACCTTGGATTTTGATGACCCTGACACCAAATAACTGATTCGTTTAGCAGCTCGAAGGGTATTCGCGCTTAAAGAAATTCTATATTCATCTGTGTCTGGTTTTAGTACCAACACCGCAGATTCTTGCGCATCCAGGTTTGAAACGTTCGGAAAAAGCGAGGCTGTATGCCCATCATCACCAAGCCCCAAAAAAACCCAATCAAAGCTAGGGTAGTTATTTTTTTGGGGCAACAGTGCATACATCTCATCTGAAAAATTCTTTAACGAAATTTTATCCTTACCTTCAACAATATTGATGGAGTGAATATTCGCTGCTTTAATATCAATATGACTAAACAACAAACGCATTGCTTCACCATAGTTACTTTGACTGCTGTCAGATGGAACGCAACGCTCATCTCCCCACCAAAAGTGCAGGTTATGCCATTGAATGGTATGCATGTAATCATGAGCTAAAATATAAGCAAACAAGCCTTTAGGTGTTGACCCACCTGACAAACAAATATGTTGTTCTGAAGGCATCAAACTATAACGTTTTAGCTCATGCGCGATGAAAGCATATAAATCTTGCTTGGTTTCAAATACTGTATAGTTTTTTATTTGACTCATTGTTATTCAACCAGAGGCTATTTTATAACTCGCAAAAGTGAGTATCGGTTAAGTTTTTACACGGAAATCGCCACTCTCGATCGTCACGCACTAATAAATCTTCCGCCTCTTTTGGCCCCCAAGTACCAGCTGCATATCCATATAAACTATGTTCCGCTTTTTGGTAATCGAGAATAGGCTCGACAAACTGCCAACAAGCTTGAACGGCATCACTGCGCGCAAACAAGGTTGCATCGCCATTTACTGCATCTAAGAGTAAACGCTCGTAAGCGCTGGTGATTTTCATTTCGCCCAAGTCAGAATAACGAAAATCCATGCCCACTTCCTCGGTGTCGAACCCAGCTCCAGGCTTTTTCAAGCCAAACTTAATCACAATCCCTTCATCAGGCTGAATACGGATAATCAATTTATTGTTGGGTGAATCACCACCAAAAACAGGGTGAGGTGTTTGTTTAAAGTGGATAACTACTTCTGTCACTCTCGTAGGAAGTCGTTTACCGGTTCTGACATAGAATGGCACGCCATTCCAGCGCGAGTTTTGTATGTTCAATTTGAGTGCTGCATAGGTTTCCGTGCGAGATACTGAGACTACACTTCTCTCATTCCTATAAGCCTTTAGCGGCTTACCTCTAACGATTGAGTCAGTGTATTGGCCCAATACTAAATCATGTTTGATGTTATCTTTACTCAAAGGCCTAAGGCTTTCTAAAAGTTTGGCCACTTCATCACGAATAGCATCTGCTTTTAGAACAGCCGGTGGCTCCATAGCCATCATAGCCAATACCTGCAAAAGGTGATTCTGAAACATATCTCTTAGCGCGCCAGATTGGTCATAATACCCGCCGCGAGATCCCACGCCCAAAGATTCAGCGCTGGTGATTTCAACATAATCTATAAAATTTCGATTCCATAGAGGCTCGAATAAACCGTTAGCAAATCTGAAAACCAGCAGGTTTTGTACTGTCTCTTTTCCCAAATAGTGATCTATCCGAAAAATATACTTTTCATCAAAATATTCATGGAGCACATCATCCAATTCAATGGCACTTTGCAAATCCCTTCCCAGAGGTTTTTCAACCACCAAGCGTTTAATGCCTGTTTTCTGATCATTTAGATTATGCGCTGCTAGCGCCTTAGGAATAACAGAAAATAAAGACGGCGGTGTTGCCAGGTAAAACAATGTTCCACTAGATTTACTTTGTTTTTCTCTGTATTTATTAAGCCACTCTTTCAGCTTGTAATAATCAACTTCGTCAGAAGTATCAATCGCTAAATAATAAATATGCCTAAGGAATTCATCGATATAGTCATGCTTTAAACGACTATGTTCTTTAAGAGCACCGACTAAAATCGTCCTAAAGGCTTCATTGGAATAGGCTGTTCTACTCACACCTAAAATAACAAAATCATCCGGAAGCTGTTTCAAGATAAATAAATCATAAAAAGAAGGTAATAATTTCCGAAAAGAAAGGTCACCTGATGCGCCAAAGATTACAATACAATCACATTGTATTGTGCTGCTGCTTTTATCGTTCATAGCCACTCACTTGGAAATTTTATTTTGGTATGAAAATGGGGTTCAATAATTTGAGTCTAGTGCAATATATACGCTAGAGCTAATTGATACTCACTTTATGACAAGCCATTATTATTAGTGCTCTAGCGTGAATTACTGTAAGCTTCGCGGACTTTTTTTGTCAAATCAATTCTGGCCATTTCCTTCTTCCCGAGAAAACATATGAGTTTTAATTTCCTAGGTTTATCCGATCCTTTATTAAAAGCAATTTCAGACAAAGGCTACGAAGAACCGTCTCCTATTCAGCTTAAGGCGATACCTGCCATTTTGAGTGGGCGAGATGTCATGGCCATGGCACAAACGGGAACAGGGAAAACAGCCGGTTTCACCTTACCTTTACTGCAACTGCTTGCTCAGGGGCCAAAAGTTCAAAGCAATCAAGTACGCGCTTTAGTGTTAACGCCTACACGAGAATTAGCCGCTCAGGTTGCTGAAAATGTTCAGCAATATAGCAAATACCTTCCGCTAAAAAGTGCGGTAGTATTCGGGGGTGTTAAAATCAACCCTCAAATGCAAAAACTGCGAAGTGGTGTTGATGTACTTGTCGCAACACCGGGCCGCCTGCTTGATCTTTACAAACAAAATGCACTTCAGTTTAAACAATTAGAAGTGTTAATTCTTGATGAAGCAGACCGCATGCTAGACATGGGCTTTATTCATGATATTCGACGCATTATTGCTCTACTTCCGCCGAAAAGACAAAACCTTATGTTTTCAGCGACCTTTTCAGGCGACATAAAAACACTGGCGAAAAGTATTGTTAAAGATCCAATAGAGGTTTCTGCCAGCCCCAAAAACACGACGGCTGTTACGATTGAACAATGTGTTCATCCGGTAGATAAAAATAAAAAGTCTGCTCTTTTAGCCAAGCTAATACTCGATAATAACTGGCAGCAAGTTTTGGTTTTTTGTAGAACCAAACACGGCGCAAACAAACTGACAAAGTTTATTGAAGCGCGAGGCATATCTGCCGCTGCCATTCATGGAAATAAAAGCCAAGGCGCGCGAACACGCGCATTAGCAGAATTTAAATCTGGGAAAACCCGAGCCTTAATCGCAACAGATATCGCCGCTCGCGGCATAGACATTAGCCAACTGCCTCAAGTGGTTAATTTTGAATTACCTAACGTCGCAGAAGATTATGTGCACCGAATAGGCCGAACAGGTCGAGCCGGCGCAAATGGCCATGCCATTTCGTTAGTCTGTGCAGATGAGCACAAAGATTTATTATCGATCGAGCGCTTAATTCAAACTTCGATTAAGCGGGAAATTATTGACGGTTTTAAGCCTATTAAACCCTTATCTGAATCAAAAAAAGCCCAGCTACCGGTAAAAGATAAGAAACCCAAAAAGCCTAAAGTGAATACCACAGGCCCTGGTAATAATGAACCAAAACCAAAATCCGCATCACCGCAACATAGAAACCACCAAGCGAGAAATAAGCAAAAGAGCCAAGTAGATCAAAATAGCGCAGAAGCAAAACCAAGCAGACCTCGCCGAAGAAAAGTTCAATCTTGAAAGAAGCCTATTACTTAAGCCTTTAGAAAGCCTGCTTTTTTTGTAAAAGAGGCTTCTCTTATGCTCAGTACTGTAGATGCCTTCATCCAGGAAGTCGCTGAAAGCTTCTTTAGCAGCGTTCATATCGAGGCCGATGTGTTCGCGTATGGAGATACCGATAGGTTTGCCTTCCAGCATTTTCTCGCGGTATTCATCAACGTTGTTCATGCCGCTGGCTTCTAGCAATAAACCTTCAAACCCATCTAAGTCAGTTTGAGTTAGCGGTTTATTACGTTCCAAGAACAACCTCATAATTCACTTTTTTATATAAAAATTAGAAATAATTTTTTATTTCCCACTCTATAACAAGTGATTTAGCTGCATGAGAGACATAATAAAGTGGGCGAGTATGCACCAACTCGATGATAATCAGTTACTCTCCCTCTTAGATTTTTTCTCATCTCTTTAAAATACAAAAACTTTCTCTAGAATGTCTCTAGTAACAAATCTTGCATTATATTCTTTGGTAAATCGTTCGCCTTTTAAGGTGATCAGGCCAAAGAATACCCAAAAGCGCTCTATCATGCGTATTTTATAGGCATTGGTCGCCGCATTTAAGCTAGTCTGGTACTTTGTCGCCTCAAATGAATCTAATACTGCCGGAAAAACAAGCATAAAATCCTCTGCGAAATCACCTAGCTTCACCTCCTGACCATTTAGCCGGTATAGTGCAACCAGTGAATACCATGTGGCCGTTTGGAAAAAACCTACTTCTTCATAACCATCTTCATAGGCCCAGTTATATTTATTCACATAGGTTGTAAATAACAGTTTATAGGTTTCATCATCGGTTAATTTCAGTGCTTTTTTCGTGAGAACAAAATGACCTTTGTATTTGCGAATTAATCCCGCCAGTTCAAAAATAATACGACCAATATGCAGTTCTCTAAAATCTTGCTCTTTATTTATTTTGTTATGGCGGTAATTCAATGCCTCATCACCAAAAGCTGCCTCAAACTCGCGCTGTACAAATTTAACCAGTACTGTCGGTAGCATCCCCTTTAGTGTGGCTTTTGCTTTATGTTCCTGCAGATAGTTTTTAAGATTTTGATAAACACAAAAAATCGGCACTTGATTTAAGACATCACTCGATATAGCTGTTTGCCACTGAATAAGTGTTTGTTCTTCAAGTGGTGAGTACAGTAAACCCTGTAGTTGATTCGGCGAAAACCCGCCTAAATCCTCGCGCGGTTTTTCATTCATTTGTTGTACTTTATGATTCACAAAAATCTGGGCATCATCTAAAGACTCGAACTGCTGCCCCGCCATGGCTTCTTCGATAGCTTTATTTTCCAAATCTTTCGACAGGCAACACTTTTTATATTTATTTCCGCTACCGCAAGGACAGGGATTGTTTCGTCCAGTTTTGCTCATATTTTTGGCTCACGTTTATAAAATTATGCTGCACACAGGCAGTCTTTTCATTCTCTGATATAATAAATGTATGCGTGTTCAACTCATTTTGTTCACTCATTAAGGTTCGCTGACACTAACCCACTCTTTTTATAAGGCAACAATACATCATGCGCAAAATCGCGGCCAAAATCAGTAAAAAACTTAGAAAATCACAATCAAAAAAAGACCATAATATTCAGCACGCAATTTAACAATGACTACGAAATGCAATTTAGGGCCCAAATTTGCCCCGCTTTTTGACAGAACCTGACTCCAACAATGCACCACCTAACATAAGTTTGCGTATATCTATTAGATACACTAACATTGTATACCTATCAGTTACACACACAGGTGCATTACATTATTATGTCCAAAACGGCTCCCATTAACATGCGTGTTGAACCTGCTCAGCAAGCATTACTTACAAAAGCTGCAGCGATTCTTCACAAAGACCGAAGCGCCTTCATTCTCGATGTAGCTTGCCGTGAAGCAGAGAACGTTCTTCTTGATCAAAGGTTATTTCAACTTAATAATAAAGAGTATGAAGCATTTGACGCGGCATTATCTGCTCCACTTGCTGAAAACAGCAAATTAAAATCTCTCCTTAAGGAACCGTCACCTTGGGAAAAATAAATACACCGAAACTTCTTGGCCCTCAACATGAAACAGCTCAATTTTGCAGTGGTAATGAAACACTAGATGAATGGTTGATTAAACGTGCTTGGAAAAACCAGCAGAACGGTGCAAGTCGAACCTTTGTCATATGTCAGAGAAAACAAGTTGTCGGATACTATGCTTTAGCTACTGGAAGCATTGAAAGGACGGCTTCAGCTGGTAATTTTGCTCGAAGCATGCCAAACCCTATACCTGTCATTATTCTCGGGCGACTTGCTATTGATGTTGATTATCAAAGCCAACGACTAGGTGCAGCACTTCTAAAAGACGCAATGCTAAGAACGCTATCTATATCAGAAAACGTTGGCATTAGAGGCTTGCTTGTCCATGCCATATCCGAAGCGGCTAAGCAATTTTATCTAGGCTATGGTTTTCAAATTTCACCTACTGACTCTATGACCCTTCTACTTTCGATGGATAGCATTAGAGCGCATATTGGCAATTAAATTTCTTAGATAACAGTTCGTGTAACTACGGTGTAAAAAATAGACTTGGCCAAAAAAACATTATTAGTATTCAGATTTATTTATACTCAAGCACCCTAATAACAGTTTCGTGATTCGCTTTGACTATTTCCAAAATACGTTCTGCCGAATCCAAATCAATTTGATAGTAATCCCCTTCTTTAAACCCCGTAACGACATCTGACACTGCATTTAGGGATAAATCTGCATACTTGATAAGTTGCTTTCTTATTGTGTTGTATTTTTTCTGTATGGTATCGAACAACTGCCTCAATGCTTCTTCATCAAGCGACTCGAAGTCATTAGCCTTACCTATTAACATAGCAAATGTCGTGTCCAAATCTTCATATAAGGCTGTACAAACTAAATTATAGGCTGGTGATAATGAGATAGCGTCATCAGATGATACAGAAAAGTTCTTAGCATGAGCGTCATAGTTACCAATTACTAAACTAAAGATGAGCCTTCTGAAGACTTCGATAAGTTGTTCAATTGCACTAATCTTCATAAACAATCCAATATTACCGATTGGTACTATAACGCTCTTAATCAATTTCTGTTTAGGGTCGCCAAAATTTAGAAGCACACAATTTACAACAAAAAATACATATAAAATGGCTTAGTATCAGACATATTAATAAAGCGCGGAGGGGCTATAAATAACCCGCTTGATTTGACATTTAAATCAAAACGAAAAAACCTTGTAAACTATTAATTTACAAGGTTTTTAGAATAGTGGCGGTGAGCCAGGGATTCGAACCCCGGGAGGGCTATTAACCCTCGCTGGTTTTCAAGACCAGTCCATTCAACCGCTCTGGCAGCTCACCGCAACGCTTTCCTGTCGAAAGCGGGGCACATATTACCAAACTAAATTTCAGTGTCAACGATTTATTCATAAAGATTAATAATCTTATATCTCAGTAATATCTGTTGATTTTTGCATATGCATCACTATGATATGGGTAGCAATCAGATTTAATTCTACTTATTAATGGAGCACCAAATGCGTAACGATAATTCATCTCAAGTTCGTGCAGCGAACGTTAATCATGATGACTTAACAAATGTCATGCATGATAATCAGGCCGCCTTGAGTTCAGGTGCGGCTTCAGTATTAAAGAATACTTACATGCTTTTAGGCCTGACCTTAGCTTTTTCTGCTGCTGTTGCCTATTTATCTATGGATATGCCCCGCCCTGGCTTCATCATCACGCTTGTTGGCTTCTACGGTTTATTCTTTTTAACCGCGAAATTAAGAAATAGCACTTGGGGTTTAGTCAGCACATTCGCATTAACCGGCTTTATGGGTTATACCTTGGGCCCTATTATCGGAATGTTTGCAGGCGCAGGTGCAATGCCTGTTGTAATGAATGCCTTAGGTTTAACAGCATTCGTGTTCTTTGGCTTATCAGCTTATGCACTAACAACCAAAAAAGATTTTAGTTTCCTTGCAGGCTTTTTAACTGCTGGCTTTTTTATTCTAATAGGTGCAATGGTTCTTAGCTTCTTTACACAGATCCCTGGCTTACAATTAGCTATTTCAGCTGCGTTTGTCTTGTTCTCATCAGCTATGATTTTATATGAGACCGGCAATATCATTAACGGTGGTGAGCGCAACTATGTAATGGCGACAATCAGTTTGTATGTATCGATTTACAATCTATTCTTAAGCCTTCTTCATCTTCTTTCAGCATTCGGCGGTGACGATTAAGATTAGCTGCTAATAAAACTGAACTCAAAAACCTTGTAGTCATTTTAACTATAAGGTTTTTTGCATTTAAAGATCTATAAATATTATGTCTATCTCAATTCTTGTTTTAGGTGCTCCATTTGACACACAAGCTTGCTATACAGCCTATCGTTACACCAAAGCAGCATTAGAAATTGGTAAGCAGATTGATAGAGTGTTCTTCTATCAATCTGCCATTCATACCGCTTCAGCTTTGTCTTGCACGCCTAGGGATGAATTTGACCTTTACACGGCATGGCAAGAGCTAAAACAAGCTTATGGCCTTGATTTAGCGGTATGCATTGCAGCGGCAGCTCGCAGAGGTCTAATAGATGCCTCAGAAGCAAAACGTCACAATAAAGCCTCTTACAATATATCTAATGCATTTGAACTCTCTGGTTTAGGTCAATTAATAGAAGCCATTGCTGCGACCGATAAACTGATCACCTTTGGCGAATAAGACATGTCCCACATTAAAAAGAAGCTTCTCATTGTTCAGACGAAAGCGCCATTTGGCTCTAGCGCTACCCAGGAGTCTTTAGATATTGTTCTGGCGGCAGGTACATTCGATCAAGACGTTAGCCTGTTAATTGAAGGCGACGCTTGCTACCAACTTCTGAGCAATCAACAGCCAGATTTAATTCAACGAAAAAATACTACCAAGATGCTAAAAGCCCTCCCAATTTATGGAATAGACACCCTTTTAGTGTGTCGCGATAGCGCAATAGCGAGAGACATTCCTATCATTCAGGATGATAATTTACGAACGGTTAGCAAAAATGAGATAAAACTAATATATATAGCGTCAGATACCGTTATTAGATTTTAAACCTTAATCCAATTCAAATCACTTTAAATGAAATATACAAACATACCATGCCGACATTACACACCCTGAACAAGACCGCTCAAAATTCTTTATTAAACGAGACGATAAGTAATATTATTGATAAGGATGATGGCGTTATTTTAATCGAAGATGGCGTATACCAGTGTATCAAACTATTTTCAGAGCAAGACCCCGATAAACAAGAGAACAGCTGGCCTCAGCGAGCCAAATCTGTTTATGCGCTAAAAGAAGATGCACTAGCAAGAGGAATTCAGAGCAACACTAAAGGCATTACGTTTGTTTCATATGAAGAATTTGTGAGACTAAGCCTCGCTTATAACAAGCTTATTAGTTGGTATTAATTTTTTAAGGAGTTTGAAGTCCGTTTCACCTCAAAACCCCTGATAGTAAGGACTTAACTTCCATGGCATCACCACACTTTCATCAATCAAATCGTACAACTGCTTGAGTATCAGCAGACCACTCACTTAACTCTCGTAGCACTTCTCGCTTAGACATAAAGAATCTAATCATTGATTTTTTCATAGTTTCGCACTATTATTTTCGAATATATCGAAATGAGAATCCATATCAATGAAGAAGGCCACCACTAGCCCCAAACAAACGGACATTTGCAAAGTCCCCTGTTTTGATCATGACAAGGTGGGGCAAATCAAAGCAGCATTAGCCGAAGAAGAACAAAACATTCCCCAACTGGCTGAATTTTACAAACTCCTCGGTAACACTACACGGCTCAAGATTTTACTGGCTCTAGCTCAGGGCGAACTCTGTGTGTGTGATATTGCACATGTACTTGTACTTAGCGTGGCGGCTACTTCCCATCAGTTGAAGTTGTTACGCGACCAGGGCTGGCTTCGTAAACGCGATGACGGCAAGATGGTGTATTACCGGTTACACAGCGTGGATCTCCTGAAAGCGCTAAAGGGTGACTTGAAGATGTTGGAGGCACGTTTGGGATGAATTGTTTTTTATTGTCAAGTCATTTCGATGTTTTCGATAATATAAAATTGAGCATCCAAAATCTTTTTTTCCATTGTACTTGGTTGAAGCCTCTTGTGATTTTCCTATTCCTAGTGCTCTGCGTTCCTGCCCAGGCCGATGTGACACAGATTTCCGGTGGTCTCGATGGCCGCGCCCTGTCCGAGGAACCACTTTGGGGTGCAGGCGAAGAAGGCGTCCGGTTGCACGGTGCCTTTGTCAATCTGCGCCATGTAATCAGCGATGAAAGCGGTGACCGTTATATTCTGGTGGGTCAGGTAGATGCCAATGATAATCTGGAAGAACTGGAAGCCTATCAAGTATATGCCCAGGTGAAAGGACCGCTGGGTCGCATTAATCTTCGCGCGGGCCGCTACATCCTGCCCTTTGGCATGCTGGCCAACCTAGACACGGAACGGCAACTGATCCAGTCGCTTGAATCCCAGAGCCTAGGCATCAAGCTGGATACTGGTGTGCAGGTATTCGGTTTTACCGGTCCCTTTGATTATGCCGTGTCGGTCTCCCAAGGGACAGGCAAACTCGATGATCCAGACAACAACAAGTTATTGGCCGCCCGGCTCGGGATACAGGGCGAGGATAGACGTTGGGGTCTGTCTTACTTGGACGGACGGGTCGTGACGGATGATGACGACTTTCTTCAGCAGGGGAGCTTTGATCGCCAGCGATTGGCCGTGGATGCCGAGTTCGACTTTGTACCCTGGTTGCTGCGCGGCGAGTTGATCGCCGGGAAAGATGACAGTCGTTCGGTTTACGGCGGCATTCTCCTTGCCGACTACGATTTCAATGCTCGCCTGTCACTTAACACCAAGCTGAGCTGGTGGAACAGCACCGATGATACCAAGGAAGTCTCGCTGGGTGTGAGTTACCGACTACCCAAAAACTTCATCCTGCGCGTGGCGGATACCTATCAACGCTTGAATGGCGTCGGTGAACACAGCCTGGCCTTGCAACTTTCCTGGGAGTTCTCACATGCCTTGTAAATCCTATGTAACAAGATTTCTTTGTGTCAGCCTGTTGTTGCTGTCTTCATTGGCGCAGGCCGATGTTTGTGTCTGGCGTGATCCGGAGCGCACCATGGTCCGATTGTTCCCAGAAGCAAAAGATTATAAAACCGAAATATATAAGCTGAACTCGGATCAGGTCGCTCGCATCGAAGCGCTGGTCGGTGAGCCGCTGCACTCTTCCGAGAAAGAGGAATACAACATCTACGCCATCACCGCTGACGGCCGCACGTTGGGCTGGGTACTGGCCCTAGCAGGTACAGGAGAATACGGCGTCATCGAAACCGTGGTCGGATTGAATGCTGATCATAGTATTCGTGGTGTTTACCTGCAACGGGTGCGCGAGCGCAAACGTAAAGCGCTCAAGAGCGATAACTTTCTCGGCCAGTTTCGCGGCAAGACTCAAAAGGATACGCTCGCCATTAAGCCCATTGCTGACGCAGAAAAAGCTTCTAATGAAATTACCCGCCTGGTCAATAAAATGCTTGCTTACGAGGCGGTATTGAATACCGGTTCAAAATCCAACCCCAACACTTTACCTACTAAAGGAGAATAAATTATGAAACGCCAGAGCCTTGTGATTATCGCCCTCTCACTCATCCTCGGCCTTGTTACAGGCTGTTCCGACAAGGACACCCAGCAGACCACGCTTGATCCCAGTTTACCTGTCATTGCGATGAGTGATCTATTGAAACAAGCGGACAAATACGCGGGCAAGACGATTACTGTTACTGGACTATTTGGCGGCATGTGTTCCGACGGTGCCGATTTTTACTTCAAGGACAAACTTGAATTGATCGAAGTCGTCCCTCCCGCCGACGGCATGCCGACTGATATCGTGATTGGTACACCGCTGAAAGTTCAGGGTGTCGTGCTAGTTCAGGCTGAACATGGTGAGGAAGGCGGCGAGAAGGAATCTGAGGTCAAAATACAGGCTACCGTCATCCACACCAACCGGTCGTAGGAGAGATGCCATGAACCTGCTGACTTTGAGTCTCAAAAACCTGCAACGGCGTAAGTTACGTACCAGTCTATCCATGACAGGGGTCGCTATTGCCACGGCAGCCCTGTTTAGCCTGTTGTCGTTCAACACCGGCTTTGATCGTGCGCTGCAAGAAGAAATGGCCAACTCCGGCATCCACATGATGGCTTCAACCGAAGGTTGCCCCTTGGAAGCGGCTTCGCTGGCCTTGCACGGCGGCGAGATACCCAAGTTTCTTGATGTCCGTCGCCTCCTGGAAATCAGTGATATGCCCGGCATTCGCACCGCCGCCGGCATGCTGATCTTTTCGCTTATCGAAGAGGAGGGTAAGGCAATCTTCTTCTACGGTGTGGGCGATAACTATCGTGACCTGAAACCGCATTGGAAAATACGTGGCGAGTGGTTCACCGGGCCGGATTCCATTATTCTGGGTACCGAAGCGGCCCGGGTGGAAAAACGCGAGGTCGGTGACAAGGTTTATTTTCCGGGCATCGACGCCGAATTCACGGTCTCCGGTATTGTGGAGCGCACCGGCAGCGAGGACGACGGTTTCTTTTTTCTACCTTTGGCCACCGCGCAGAAGGTATTCAAGAAACAGGGCAAGCTGACCGCGGTCGGTATCAGCCTGGCTAATGTGGAAGAATTTGAACAGGTTAAAGGCAAGATTGAAACCCTGCCGGATGTCTATGTGGTGACTAAAGATCAGATCATGCAACAGATTTCCTCGCTCACCGGCTCCAGCAAAACGCTAATGGCCGCCGTGCTGGTCGTAGCATTGGTCGTGAGCTTTCTCGGTGTGATCAATACGGTATTAATGAGCGTGTTCGAAATGTTGCGCGAGTTCGGCTACATGCGTTGTATTGGCGCTTCGCCCGGGCATATCTTCCGTATTGTCCTGTTCGAGACGCTGTTGCTGTGTCTCGCTGGTGGCGTGCTCGGCACTGCCTTCGGCATGGCCTTTGCCACGGTGACCGATCAATGGCTACACGAATTATTACCCTACGCCCCGGCGGGTCGATTCATTCTGTTCGATCCGGTAGTCATCGCCGCCTCGATTTTGTTCGCCACCCTAGCAGGTGTCATAGCAGGCATCATCCCCGGCCTTAAGGCTGCCCACGCATCACCCATGGAGGCTGTGCGCAATGTCTGATTTGATTACTCTCAACAAGGTCAACAAAACCTTTCGCCGTGGACGGGAGCTGGTGCATGCACTGGATGGTATTGATCTCAATATACAAGCAGGTGAGTTTGTTGCCGTGGCGGGTCCATCGGGTTCAGGGAAGAGCACGCTGCTTAACATCGTCGGCGCTATGGATCAGGTCACTACCGGTAAGGTCACGATCGCGAACCAGGACGTAACAGCACTGAACGAAAAGGGTCTGACGCTTCTACGGGCTGACACCATCGGTTTTGTATTCCAGCAATTCTTCCTGCAACCAACGCTAACCGCACGGGAGAATGTACTATTACCTACGCTGTTCACCCGGCAAAAGCATCTAGAGTCCAGAGCCGACGAACTGCTGGCACGTGTTGGCTTGGCAGAACGCGCCAATCATTTGCCCGATGAATTATCTGGCGGTGAAATGCAACGTGTAGCCATTGCTCGGGCATTAATTAATCAACCAAAAATATTATTGGCCGACGAACCCACAGGTAACTTGGACAGTCGCAACGCTGAGGCGATTTATGGCCTGCTAGATGAATTACACGAAGACGGTCTGACCATTATTGTCGTGACGCACAGCGAGGAACTGGCAATGCGCGCGGAGCGCCGCATACATCTGCTCGACGGGCGCATCAGTGACGATAAGACACAAGGCAAGGAGTAGCATGATGAATAGCGAAACATCACAGACAACATCTTGTCCTTCCAGTGAAGGTACAGAAAGGCCACCAAAATCGGCGTGGCTGCTGCTGGGTTTAGCGGTCTCGTTTGAAATTACGGGTGCGCTGGGTCTGCGCTTTAGCGAGGGCTTCACTTTACTGTTGCCCACCGGCATTGCGCTTGCGGCCTTCACGCTGGCGCTTTACCTCGTCAGCCTTGTCATGAAGAAACTACCGATCAGTGTCGCCTATCCGATCTGGGCTGGCGGTGGAACCGCAGGGGTTGCGCTTCTCGGCATACTGGCATTAGGTGAAGAACTCAACGCAGCGAAAGCTCTGGGCATCGTATTCATTGTGGCTGGCGTCATTATCGTGAACAGAACATCAGAAAAAAAGAGCGGATGCTAATGCGCGAAGCTGATTTCAATCCTTCGGCGTTTGAAAACATTATTAACAGAAGGTGTTACTAAGATGACTTACACATGGCTGCTGGTTGGATTGGCGATTGTCGCCGAAATTTCCGCTGCGCTCTGCCTGCGCTTTAGCAATGGTTTCACCAAACCACTGCCAACGGCGCTTGCACTTACCGCATTTGGCTCGGCTTTTTATCTTATTAGCCTAGCTCTGGTGAATCTGCCAGTCAGCATCGTTTACCCTATATGGGCAGGTGGAGGAACTGCTGGGGTGGCATTCCTTGGTGTACTAATACTCCGCGAAAAAGCGAGTCTCCAGAAAGGACTGGGTATCGTACTCGTCGTGATAGGGATCGTCATTCTGAATATTTCGTCGGGAGGACACAGCGCATGACCAAATTACATTGCCGTCAATCCTATTCAGTGCACCTGATGTTTAGTACGCTGCTTATTGGCCTGACATTACTGGCGGGCTGTGAACAGAAAAGCACGTCAACCATCAATACAGACCTGGTCAATAAAACAGTACCGAAGCAAGCTATCGACTTTACGTTACCTGATCTGGCCGGAAAGCCACACAGCCTTGCTGGTTACCTGGACAAAGGGCCGGTGCTGCTGGTGTTTTTTACGACCTGGTGTCCTTACTGTGTAAAGGAGATCCCGACGCTGAAACAGATTTATCGGGAATATGGATCGAAGGGTTTGCAACTGGTCGCTATCAACGCGGGTCTGGTTGACAGCCTGGAAAATGCAAAACGGTACGCGCTGCAACACAGGCTGCCGTATCCCATACTTTATGATACCGATGCTTTAGTTTCTGCTAAGTACAACGTTCAGGCGGTTCCGCAAATGTACGTGATTCAACAGAACGGAAAAATAATCAAATCATCTAAACACGTACCCCAAGAAACGATTTCAAAGGTAAGCTCAGCAATCAGACAAGCAAGAACCGACATCGTACTTGGTGATGCACAAGCGCCTGTGACGCTTATCGAATATGGATCATTAACATGTGACTACTGTATCCGCTTTCACAGAGAAGTCTTACCACAGGTAAAATCACACTATATCGACCCAGGAAAAGTACGTTTTATTTACCGACATTTTCCAACCAGTCAGGCTGCGATGCACGGTGCCATTGCCGCTCAATGCGCGGGCAATCAATATTATGAAATGCTGGATAGGCTTTATTTCTCGCTTGATTGGTCCCAAGCTACAAATATAGAATCTGCGTTAATTCAGCAGGCCACCTCGCTCGGAATGGAAGCAACATCGTTTCGAACTTGCCTCAATAATAATCGACAAGCAAACGATATCATCAGCGAACAACGTACAGCAAGCGAGGCATACGGTGTCAATGGTACGCCAACTTTCATTATTAATGGTGAAGTTGTGCAGGGACAGAAAACTTTTGATGCAATGTCGGTGCTGATTGATAAAGCGTTACTTAACCAAGTTTCATTAGAACTCCAGAGGCAAAATATCAATATACAAGCTAATGATTGATAAACGTGCTTAAGGTTATATTGTGGAATACAATTTATATGCAATTAGCATTAGATAATTTTCAAGGCTCAATTGAAATTAGAGAAGAAAATGAAGCAAGGTTATCACCGCTACTGATATGGCCATATTAATATGCTGGGGCATTATTCTTTCACTTTGGAAGAACAGGTAATGAAGGGCAGCTTAGACCATTAAACCAACCATCGGACAATCTTGATTGTCCTTAGAGTAACTTCTCGCACCGTTGAACTTCAACCCCTTTAAGGGGTAGTTACCTCATAGCAACGTAAAATGCCAACTTTTCATTTTAAATCTAATCAAACAATATTACTTGAAGAGGTTTCGTGCGAAACCCCTTCAACTCAAGTGTCGACAAATAAAGCGCTCGATAGCTACATACAGATAGGGATTATTCAGCCAATTTGAATATTCAGTGAACTAACGAAAGTGAGCAAAAGCCAACCTTCTAGTATTGCTGGAATACCCATTGCT
>TARA_R110002073_G_C9499557_1_pt1 | contig 36540 bp, 31 predicted proteins | sample TARA_R110002073 | Tara Oceans TARA_R110002073 (sample SAMEA4397174) | marine metagenome | biome: Polar Biome; feature: [DCM] deep chlorophyll maximum layer (ENVO:01000326); material: water (ENVO:00002006), including particulate matter (ENVO:01000060) such as... | depth 40 m | reverse complement strand
GCTCCAGAGTAGAACAGTTGTCCTCAACTGTTCCGTCGGGCAGGCTTTAACTGCCAAGCCTCATCGCAACCAAGCCCACGTCAAACGGATCGTTGTCTCAGCCGGTGGCGGGATCAGCGATTTCGTTTTCTGCGAAACCTTTCGCTCTCAGCAGGCACGCGTCGCATTGGCCGCAGGGACGCATTTCGTCGCTGCTGCCTTGTGGATCGTAACAGGACAGCGTTTGGGAGTAGTCCACTCCGAGCTCGATGCCGCGCTGGATGATCTCGGCTTTCGTCCAGTGCAACAGAGGCGTGTGAATGGTGAGCGAGTGCGCGTCTTCCACACCTGCTTTGGTGGCCAAGCGTGCCATCGTTTGAAATGCGTCAATGAACTCTGGACGGCAATCCGGGTAGCCGCTGTAGTCGAGCGCGTTGACACCGATGAAGATGTCTCGTGAGCCCAACGTCTCGGCAACCGCTAAGGCGTAGGACAGAAAGATTGTATTGCGTGCTGGGACGTAGGTCACCGGAATGTCGCCCGCGATTTTGTCAACGTGATCCGATTTGGGGACGGCGATGGACGAGTCCACCAGGGCGGATCCGCCAAGCTGAGCCAAGTCGATGTCGATCACGCGGTGTGACACCACACCCATCAAACTGGCTTGCTTCGCCGCACGGTCCAGTTCGCCGTCATGACGTTGCCCGTACCGAAAACTGATCGCGTGGACTTCGAATCCTTTGTCGCGGGCGATGGCGACGCAGGTGGCGCTGTCCAGTCCACCGGACAGCAACACAACCGCTTTGCCAGCGTCTTGCGAGGTGGAATTGGATTGAGGTTGTGAGGTCGAATTCACGAGTCGCCCTTCCAGAGTTTGCGTCCGATCGATGGGGTGTAGTTGGTCCAGTTGCCATCCGCGGCGATGTCGGAATCAATGATCGAAGAGTACGAGGCAAGCTTGGCATCGAGGTTGTCGATGTGATGCAGTGCAACCGCTTCGAGCGTGACCGGAATCTTAGGACTGCCGTATTCCAGCACGCCGTGGTGACTGACGACCAAGTGTTCCAATTGATGCCGCAGTCCGGTGGAGAACTTTTGGCCGGTTGTGGCTTCGGTTTCCGTGATCTTTTCGCCCAAGCGTTGGACGCCGATGACGATGTGTCCAACGAGTTGCCCCCGATCGGTGTAGCTGATCTCGCCACTGGCTCGAAGTTCGTCGATCTTCCCCAGATCGTGCAGGAAGGCTCCCATCAACAACAGGTCCGTGTCGACCTTGGCATATCGCGGTGAGATCAGTCGGACCAGTTCCATCATGTTGACGGTGTGTTCGAGCAGTCCGCCTGGATAAGCGTGATGGTTGGAGACCGCTGCGGCGGCTTGGCGAAATGATTGAACGAACGATTCGTCGTTCAGGTAAGACTGAGCCAACGCGTGCAGGGCGGGCTGGGAAATCGTGGCCAGTAATTCTCTCAGACGCGTGAAGTTATTGTCGGCTTGGGTGGCGTCGAACCGGTCAAAATCACTTTGGTCCACTTCCGCGGGATCCATGCGTTGGATCTCGGTCAGGATGACTTGCAGCGATCCGTTGTGGATTTGGGTGCGGCCGGTGCAGTGGATGTAGTCCCCGCGGTCGAACGTGTCGAAGGTGGTTTCGTCCGCGTTCCACATCATTCCGACGATCGTGCCGGATCGGTCGGATAACTTCAGCAGGATGTACTTGCCACCCTGACGATTGACTCGCAGCTGTTTGTCAGCAGCTTGGAACGGCTGGGCCAACGTCATTCCGTCGGCGAGATCATGGATAGCGGTTCGTGACACGGGCTCGTCGCGGGTAGAAGGCGATTAGATGTTCAGAGCGGGCAGATGTTCAGGGCAGGGCGGTGGTCTTCGCCCAATCCAGCGGCCAATCGTATCAAGACCCGGAATGGATTCCATGGGGACAGATTTCCGTGGTGGAAGAGTTGTTGGGCGATGGGCCAGTGTTTACCCTGCAGGGTTGGATTTCGCCGAACGAGTCGGGCGGGGCGGCCTGCCAGCCGGTCAAACGCATCGACGACAGGTGGAATGCATTGGATTCCCATCGCAACCCGGCATCTCATGACCGATTCACCGCCCGCACCTGATTCACCCCCTGAGTTTCTGGATCCCCCAGAATCAGCTGGCGAATTGGGCCGACTGGGGCCGTATCGCGTGATCGAATTGCTGGGCCAGGGCGGCATGGGGCATGTCTACCGAGCGCAAGACACTCGGTTGCAACGCACCGTGGCTCTCAAGGTGATGAACGAGCGATTCGCGAAATCGCCGAACAGTCGCAAGCGGATTGTCGAGGAAGCTCGCTCGATGGCCGCGGTTCATCATGACAACGTCGCGACTCTGTTCGAGGTTGGTCAACGCAATGGCACACCTTTCTTGGCGATGGAGTTGTTGCAGGGAGGAACGTTGGAGGAGCTGCTGCAATCCGGTCGCCAATTCAGCTCGGAGGAAGTGATCGCGATCGCAGATCAAGTCGCCTTGGGTTTAGAAGCCGCCCACGATCGAGGGATCATTCACCGAGACATCAAACCGGCGAACTTGTGGATTCAATCACCGACCGAACGAGTCAAGATTTTGGACTTTGGTTTGGCGGTCGCTGGATCAGCGGTGCAAGGTTTGGCTCGCGGTGACAGCGTCGTCGGCACACCGGGTTATTTGTCGCCCGAACAAGCTCGCAACGAGACGGTCGATGAACGCACCGATCTCTATTCGCTCGGTGTCGTGATGTATGAGATGTGTGCGGGGAAGGTTCCGTTGCTGGCTTCAAGTACACCCTCACAACTCGTCAACATTCTCTGCCGTGAACCGTTGACTCTGTCCCAGCGAAAGCAAAACGGTGAACCAGTCGATGTGCCCGAACCGCTCGAACGATTGATCATGAGGTTGTTGTCCAAGGAACCCGGCCAACGATACGAAACGGCGGGGCACTTTCGCAAAGCACTGATGGCAGTGTCGGAGCAGCTTCAACAATCCAAACAAGCTGGGTTGACGATCGAAGTCGATCCGACTTCGGGCAACGGTTCGTCGGCGGCAGTGGGCTCTCAACCGACTGCGACGACGAAGACGACCAGCGATGGAAGAAACAAAGCATTGTTTGTCGTCGCTGGGTTGGCTGTTGCCGCCCTGATTGCCGGTGGAGCGTGGTGGGTGCTACGCGACGAAACTTCGAAGAGCACGCCGATGGAATCAGTGAAGTCGGCTTCGACGGCTGACGCTGCACCCTCGGTACTGGCTGCTGAACTGGGAGCGTTGCAGTTAACTGGGAAGGTCATCGCTGATCCCGAGATTCCCGTTGGCGAAATGGCCAGGTTTCGGTTGCAGTTGACCAACCAAGCCGACTCGCGTGAAAACGATCCGCGAATTCGCTATTCGCGAGCGGGGCAAGTTGCTCGCATCACGACCTATCTGCAACAAGAGGGGCAGCTCAAACGCAAGGCTCCCGCGTTTCCCCGATCCTTTTCGCCAAGGCAGTTGCCGGCTCCGGGTGAGACCCAATCGATTGAGGTTCAGTTCTTGACCAGCAACTTGGCCCAGGAACGCTTTGATGTGATCTTCGAACTGCAATCGCCGGCGGGGGCACACGTTGACTCGATGACATCTCAATTCGAAGTCACCGAAAATTTGCAGTCCGGCGATTTGTTGGGTTTTGAAACCATTCGAACGCGTGCCGGAAAAGGTGCGGACACCCATGTTCGCAAAGGAAGCAAGGAAGACTTTGGAAAGCAGCCCGCCGTCGTTGCTCATCGAGATGGAGCGAACGGCAAAGATGTGTTGGCGATCGCTTTTCTGAGGTTTGATCTGACGCAGTTGGCTCCGCCGTCTGGGACCGGGGATGATCTGGCGAGCTCCGTTCTGCAGCGAATCGATCGTTCCGCTTTGTTGCTGAGCCTGGCTCCGAATTCGCACCCCGGTGCGGGCCGGATTTTGGTCCACGGTTGGCCATCGAATTTGGCGACTTCCGGTGGCATCGGCCCACTGGATTGGAGCGAAACCGGAGACGGGGCTCTCTCGTTTGAGGCCAGCCCCGTCGCGAATGGTGTGGGCGATTTGGTCCCGCTCGGGGAATTGAAGTTCGATAATTCGGGGGAAGGTCTGAAGGATCAGCCCGATGAAATCCGCTTTGTTTCCAGAGCATTGGATGATTTTCTGCGATCATCTCCCGGTGTCGTCACGCTGGTGTTGTCGCAGGAAGGATGGTTGGGGGATCCCACTCGATTCAACTCCCGAGACCGTTCGCCTGAATTGGCCCCCGGTTTGGCGGTTCGTTGGAAAACGGATTGAGCGGAAGCCGTTATCCAAAAGTGGGAATGTCTTTGATAGCCGAATTTAGCAACAAGATGCGGGGTTTCGGGAAGCTACACGTCTACCTGACGACAGGACTGAGTTAGAATACGGGGATGAATCCTCCGGCCGTTTCCCATCCCAACACTTCGACCGATGCTGATGCTTCGGCTCGCGAAGAGCAATCGAAGTCAGCGAATGCGGGCGATCTGGCAGCATCATCTCTGACCGGCTCATCGGAGGTGCGGCTCAGCCGATCTCGACAGACATGGACCGGAGCGGGCAGTGCCGCTGGGTTTGTGCTGCGTTACTTGCCGCCAATGCGTCGGTTGCTGACGGATGTATTGGGCAGTGAATCGGATGCGGATCGGGCGTTGGCAATTCTGATTTCGCATTTGGTCAAAGCTGGGTATTCCGGGCACGCGAAGGGACGATTGCGGGACTTTTTGATTCTCGGGCTCCGCTCGGCCGCGAAAGCTCGGGTAACCGAGATCGAGGCCAAGGCGAAAAAGGCAGGCGAGTCGGTCACTCCGCGTGAATTGGATCTAGATTCCGCGAAAACAGAATCACGCAAGTGGCTCAGTTATTGGCGAGAAGGATTGTTGCAGAGGACTTGGCGGGCTCTCGAGCGTGAGCAGCATCGTGAAAGAACGCGGGCTCACCGAATTGAATCAGGTGACGTCGATGCGGAAGATGCTGGTGTGGTCGCTATCGAGCCAGTCAACGACTTGGTTCACGACGTGATGCGAATGGTTGCGGACCATTCCGGTGAATCGTCCGAGGTGATTGCCGGTCGGGTCGCTGAGTTGGCCGAACGCAGCGTGTCCGCCTCCGAGGTGAAGCGGCAGTTGCCGATCGCTCGGTCTTTGTTTGCTCAGTTGTTGGCCGATGAGATCTCGTTGACGCTCGAAAACGCTGACGCAAAAGCGATCCAAGCCGAAATTGGCAAACTCGGACTGCAAAAGGCGTTTTCTGGTTTGCAGGTGAACGCCTGAATCCGGTCTGGTTCGGCCTTCTCGTGTGAAAGCCCGTGAGGTGGAGATGTCGCCGTCTTTTCGGTCGATCATCCTCCTAACTTGAGTCGGATTCTTCACTTTCGACGAAAAAAAAGTTTTGATACCGTCGGGTTTGGGGAGCACTGGGAAGGTGCTGCCATGAGATGAGTACGCTCGAGCCCGAAGGAACGACCGGCGATGCAGTTATTGATGCGCTACCGAGATTTGGTGTTGCCGATTGGCATCATCATGTGTTTGGTGGTGATTCTCGTGCCGCTGCCGCCGTTCCTGATGGACTTGTTGTTGGCAACCAACATCACCGTGGGTGTGATCGTGTTGCTGACGACGGTGTACGTCTCCACTCCGCTTGATTTCAGCATTTTTCCTTCGTTGTTGTTGGCCACGACGCTCGCCCGTTTGGTGCTGAACGTCGCCACGACGCGATTGATTTTGACCAGTACCGAGTCCGGCAGTGGCGGTGCCGCTGGCGGTGTGATCCAAGGTTTCGGTGAGTTTGTCGCCGGGGACAGGATCGAAATCGGGATCATTATCTTTGTGATCATCGTGTTGATTCAGTTCATCGTGATCACCAAGGGTGCGACGCGGATCAGTGAAGTTGCCGCACGATTCGCGTTGGACGGGATGCCAGGTCGCCAAATGGCGATCGATGCCGATATGAACGCAGGGTTGATTGACGAAAAGGAAGCACAACGTCGCCGCGAAGAGATCGCCAACCAAGCTGACTTTTACGGGGCGATGGATGGTGCCAGTAAGTTTGTTCGCGGGGATGCCATTGCTGGCATCGTGATCACGTTGGTCAACGTGGCCGGTGGTCTGTACATCGGTGTCATGCGGTACGGAATGACCGTTTCCGAAGCCGCGGAACTGTTTACCAAACTGACCATCGGCGACGGTTTGGTCAGTCAGGTGCCCGCGCTGTTGATCTCGTTGGCCGCGGGTTTGTTGGTCACCCGAAGTGCTCGCAAAGCCAGTTTGCCTGAGCAGTTCTTGCAGCAGTTGTTCAGCAATCCAAAAGCACTCGCTGTTGCCGGTGGCTTTCTGTCGTTGTTGATTTTGACCAGCTTGCCGGCACTGCCGATGGCGACATTGGGAGCCAGTTGCATCGGTTTGGCTGTGGTCATGAACCGGCAAAACAAACAAGACGAACAGGACGAGTTGGACGCCGAAGAGGCCGAACAGGCAGCCGCGTCCGCACCGGCCGAAAAGCGGGTCGAGGATTACTTGAACGTGGACCCGATGGAATTGGCCATCGGTCTGGGATTGTTGTCGTTGGCTGACCCGAACCGTGGCGGCGATCTGATGCAGCGGATCACGGGTGTCCGGCATTCAATCGCGGGCGACATCGGTGTGGTGCTGCCCAAGGTGCGGATTCGCGACGACATGAATCTGCACGATTACGAATACGAAATCCGGATTGCCGGAAACCCACTGACCAAACAACGTGTCCTGCCGGATCGCTTGTTGGCAATCGACAGCGGACACACGACGGGTGTGATCGATGGCGAACCGACGAAAGATCCAACCTTTGGCGAACCAGCGGTTTGGATCGATCCGATCCGCCGTGAACAAGCTGCGATTTATGGTTACACAACGGTCGAGCCCGGTGCGGTCTTGGCAACTCACTTGCAAGAGTTGGCTCGCCGTCATGCGGACGAGTTGTTGACCCGCGATGCAACGAAGCATTTGATCGACGAATTGAAAGATGCAGCCCCTGCGGTCGTGGAGGAATTGATTCCAGGCATGCTGAAGATCAGCGATGTCCAACAAGTCCTGCAGACGTTGCTTCGCGAGGATGTGCCGATCCGACAATTGGCCATCATCTTGGAGACTCTGGGCGATCATGCGGGGCGGACGAAGGATCCGATTTGGCTCAGCGAATATGTTCGTCACCGTTTGGCGAGAACGATCAGCACACGCTACCGCGACGAATTGGGCCAATTGCACGTCGTGGCGCTCGATCCCGCGATGGAAGACCGCATTGCGGCAGGAATCGAACATACCGAGCGAGGACTTTTTGTTCGGATGAGTCCTCAAGCAGTGGACTCGACTTGCGACAAAATCTCCCAAGCCGTTAAGAAACTAATCACGTTGGGACATACCCCGATCATTTTGGTCAGTCCTCGGATTCGTCCGGGCCTTCGCCAGATCATCGCAGGATCGATGCCCCGCGTTCGTGTGTTGTCGTACAACGAGATCACACAAGACACAAAAATCCAGTCACACGGCGTGGTGAGTGATTGATGCATATCCGAACTTTTCGAGCAGCGAATCTGCAAGCAGCCCTTGCAGACATCCGAGATCAAATGGGCCCGGAAGCTTCCGTGCTTCATACGCGGCAGGTCCGCAATGGCTGGATGGGCTGGCTTGGCCGGACTCATGTGGAAGTCACTGCGGGATTGCACAGTGGTCCTGCGGATGGAACTTCGCACGATGCTTCCAGCAGTCGCGTTCCAGCAAACTACGCGGACGAACCGCTACAGCCCGCTGATGTCCGATCGGTCAATTCCGTGGCGGCATCCTCCGGTTATGGCACGTCGCCGACGGGGATACCTAATCTCAACGCAGGCACAATCAATCCCGGCGGAGTACCCGTTTCCTCGGGGCAGAATCCTGTTGACGCGGCGTATCACAACTATGACCCGTCACACCAACTATCGTCAGGCACCGGGAATCCTGGTTCGGCAAACGCAAGCCATGGGGCGGGGCAGGGCGGTTTCTATAGTGCGGGTTACGTATCTGGTGAGCTGAGTCCTGCGGATTCGCTTTCGTTGCGGTTGCTTCAAGCCGGAGTGGAAGAAGCCACCGCTCGCAGATGGATGGCTTCGGCGTCCAGCTTCGCAGCGGGAATCGCGAATTCTGAATCTGCGGTGCAGTCGGACCAACGTTGGATGGAACATCTGCAACGAGCAGTCGCACGAGAGCTGAACCTGTGTGGACCGATTCGAACTCAGCCTGGCGACCGTCATGTGGTCGCGTTGGTTGGACCGACAGGCGTTGGCAAGACCACCACGGTAGCCAAGCTAGCGGCAGGTTTCCGCATCGAAGCTCGTCGGCGGGTTGGTTTGCTAACGATTGACACTTACCGAATCGCGGCGGTCCAGCAGTTGAAGGCTTACGCCGAGATCATGGACTTGCCCATGCAAGTCGTTGAAAAACCCGAACAGATGGAAACGGCGCTGAGTGCACTGGGGGATGTCGATCTGGTTTTGATCGACACCGCCGGCCGCAGCCCGCGAAGTGATGCCCGCATCGAGCAGCTCTCTGAATTTCTGCGAGCGGCGCATCCAGACGAAACACACTTGGTTCTCAGTGCGACCAGTTCGGGTGAAAACATTCGAACGACGTTAGAAGGTTTCGCCCCGGTGCGAGCCAACGCGGTCACGCTGACCAAGCTTGATGAGACACCTTGTATGGCATCTGTGTTGGCTGCGTTGACGGGGCGTGATCGCATCGTCGCGCCGCCGCTGAGCTATCTGACCAATGGTCAGCAAGTCCCCGATGACATCGCCGTGGCTGACGCTTCGGGTTTGGTGGCACAATTGTTGCCGCACATGCCTACGGCTGGATTGGGGGAGATGGGATTTGAAACAATGGACGGGTACGAATCTTTGCACTACGGCGAGGCGGCCTAATTTCGAAAAGTTTGACTGAAGTATCAACGGGAAGCTGACCGATACTCTGAACTGCGACGGCACGTGATCGACGAAAGTCACTTGAGACTTTTTTTGAAGTGTCCGTTTAACGAGTTTGGGATAGAAGAATTCGGCCCGTTTTTATTTTCTGGCCTGCCTCCACTGTTTGGACGGTGACGTGACCCGATCATTGGCTCTATCGCTTGGATCATTCGCCATGGGACTGGTTGTCCTTCGCGGAATCTGGCATGGAGAGATGGCCGGAGAGGTTGCTTCGGAAGCGATCGGGACTCTGATCGTTTTCATGGGCATCGGAGGTTTGGCAGGTGCCATTGCGGATCAGTTGATCCGAGACGGAGTGGAAGACTTGTATCGCAAACGAGTGAAGTGGTTTCAGGAAGGTGTCGCCGAAACGGCATCAGAAGAAACCGAAAACCAAACCAAGTGACGGCGGACTGTTGACGGCACGGATGCTGATTGACTCGCACGTTCAAACACACCAAGACTTATTTCATTGCTAGTGACGGACACGCAGCGGATTTCCGATGCGGACATGAAGTTAGCAATCAGTGATCATCACGGAGGATTCTATGCCGGCTACCGCAACTGCTGACGACCCGATCTTGAAGGTATGGACTTCTTTCAAATCCACCACGAAAGATGCGCCTGATTACGAGCCGCTGCGGAATCAGTTGGTCGAACGTTACATGCAATTGGTTCGCTACAACGGCGAACGCATTTGGCAACGTCTGCCCGACGGAGTGGAGCTGGATGACTTGATCAGTGCCGGCATGTTCGGCCTGATGGACGCCATCGACGCCTACGACACTGAACGCGGCGTGAAGTTCGAAACGTTCTGCGTGCCACGTATTCGTGGGGCAATGCTCGATGAGCTTCGCAAAATGGACTGGGTGCCACGTCTGGTTCGAAGCAAAGCCAGCAAGCTGGCCACCGCGACGAAGACCTTGGAAGCCCGCTTTGGTCGTGCACCAACCGTCCAAGAATTGTCGGCTCACATGGAGATCGACATCAAAGAAGTGGAAAAGATGCAGAGCGAAGCCAACGCCGTCGGCGTCGTCTCGCTAAACAAGAAGTGGTACGAAACGGACAGCTACAAAGACGTCCGTGAGATCGATATCCTGGAAGACAAGAAGGGTGAAGACCCCACTCGTCGCGTCCAGAAAAACGATCTGATGCGTTTGGTCACCAAAGGGTTGAACCGCAACGAGCGTCTGATCATCATTCTGTACTACTACGAAGAACTGACGATGAAAGAGATCGGGGCCACGTTGGACCTGTCAGAATCTCGCGTCAGCCAAATGCACACCGCTATCGTCAATCGTTTGCAACAGCAACTCGGCGTTCGTCGCCTCGAGTTCGGGGCTTAAGACCTTTCATGCGTATCGCCCATGTGATCACTCGAATGATCATTGGCGGTGCGCAAGAAAACACGCTGCACAACTGCCAGGACCTCGTTCACCTTCATGGGGACGAGGTCTTGCTCGTTACCGGGCCCGCTGTTGGACCGGAAGGAGACTTGCTCTCCAAACGTGTTCGCACCAACGAAAATGTCGTTGATGATTCGGCGAACGAAGCGAAGGGCAGGGCAGGGCGGTTCGATCTGGACGGACTGCCAATCGAGTTGATTGATTCGCTGCGCCGGGCAATCCATCCGGTTCATGACTGGAATGCCTCCCGTGATCTGCGGCGGACTCTGCTGGACTTTGATCCGGATGTCGTTCACACCCACAGCGCAAAAGGTGGGCTGCTAGGCCGGCATGTGGGATGGGGGCTGAAGCGAACCTCCACTGGCAAACGTCCCGTTGTCGTCCACACGGTTCACGGTGCGCCGTTTCATGAGTACCAATCCAAAATGGCTCATGACTTCTTTGTCCGTTGCGAACGATGGGCCGCTTCGCGTTGCCACAAGCTGATTTCCGTTGCCGACGCGATGACGGATCTGATGGTGGATGCGGGCGTCGCACCTCGCGAAAAGTTCGTGACGATTCACAGCGGAATGAATGTCGACCCATTCGTTCATGCGGTGGATCACCGCGAGGCCGTTCGACAAAAGTACGGTCTGCGAGACGAGCATGTTGTGGTGGGCAAGATTGCTCGACTGTTTCATTTGAAAGGTCACGCTGACTTGGTTCCTGCAGCCAAGTTGGTTGCGGATCGACATCCCAACGTTCGGTTTCTGTTGGTCGGAGACGGAATCCTGAGAGCGGAGCTGGAACAGCAAATCGAATCGCTGGGATTGAAGGAACACTTCATCTTCACCGGTTTGGTTCCTCCGACAGAGGTTCCCGCCATGATTGGTGCGATGGACATCCTGGTTCACGCGTCCTACCGAGAAGGATTGGCTCGAGCGTTGCCTCAGGCATTGATCGCTGGGCGGCCGGCGATCAGCTATGACATCGATGGAGCTCGAGAAGTCGTAATCGATGACCAAACGGGGTATTTGGTTGGGGCAGGGCAGGTCGCTGATTTGGCGGACCGAATGATCCGTTTGGTTGGCGATCAAGAGCTTCGCCAGCGAATGGGCCGGGAAGGGCAATCTCGATTCACCGACCTGTTCCGTCACGAAACGATGACTCGACGGATCCGCGAGCTGTATGCAGATCTGATCTCTGCCCACTGAGTGGGGCTTTGCCTCGAGCGGTCCCGCATTCGACGCTGGGTTGGTGAACCGAGGGGAGGGCAGGGTGGTGGCGAGTTGAAACGCCGATTTCCATGGCGGTATCCCGCCTCCCGCCAAGCGATTTGCGGTGCCGGGCACACGTCTTTCGGCTGTGGGGGCGGTTGGACTATCATGCGAGGCCACAAAATCGTTTTGATCGTTCAACTCGATCGTCCCGTTTCCGACAAAGCCCCAGCCGCTCGATGTCTAAATCACGCGACTTTCTAGGTCCTTACCGACTCGCTCGTCTGATCCGTATTGGATCGACCGCCGAAGTTTGGGAAGCGATTGATGAAGGGGATCAAAAGCGATACGCGCTAAAGATTCTGCGGCAGTCGATGTCGAACGACAAAGCTGAGCTGGCATCGCTGAAACACGAGTACAACGTTGGCAAGGGGCTAAACAGTCCTCGGATTATCAAGATGATCGATCACCGCGTCGAAAACGGCCGCCCGTTTTTGGTGTTGGAACTGTTCAGCGAAATGAACATGAAGCAGGCGCTTCGCAAGGGCCCGGAATCGCTGGCCTACATGCTCGACAAAATCGTCGAGCAAGCCGCCGAGGGCCTCTATTACATGCACACGAAGAATTGGATCCACCGCGATATCAAACCAGACAATTATCTGGTTTCTCATACCGGCGAGACCAAGCTGATTGACTTCACAATCACCGAACCGAAGCGAACCGGTTTGAGCAAGATGTTCTACAAGGCAAAGAACATCCAGGGCACACGCAGCTACATGGCTCCCGAGCAAATTCGCGGGAAGCTTTGCGACGAACGCAGTGACATTTATTCGTTCGGTTGCGTGCTGTTCGAAGCCTGCACAGGCAAGCCACCGTACACCGGACAGACTCCCAATGATCTGCTGTCGAAACACTTGTCGGCATCGATCCCAAGTCCGATCGTCCACAACGACAACGTGACCAAGGATTTTGCGGACTTGGTCAAAAGCATGATGGCGAAGTCGCCCGACGCCCGGCCGCCATCGGTTTGGGAGTTCTTGAAAGTCTTCCGCAACATCGAAGTTTGGCGGAAACGTCCTCGTCGGCCTGAAGTGACCATCTTTGATGATGACACCTCCATGAAGTCGCCTGAGGACATGATCAAACGCCCCGAACCTACCAGCGACGAAGAAGAGGAAAATTAAGCGATGGCCGGACCCGGATTAGAATTCGAAAATGAGATCGCGGATCTGGAGGAGCAAATCGCTTCGCTGGAACGGAACACTGATCGCAGTGAAGAAATTGACTCAGCGATTCGATCGTTGCGTTTGGCGCGTGTTGCCAAATTGAAAGAGACGTACTCATCGTTGGACCCTTGGCAAACGGTCCAAGTGGCTCGTCATAAAAACCGTCCTTACACGCGTGATTACCTCAACTTAGCGTTTGACGAATTTGTCGAATTGCACGGTGACAAGCACTTTGGCGACGACCGCGCGATGCTGTCGGGCTTCGCGAAACTGGATCGATTCAAGGTCATGGTGATCGGTCACCAAAAAGGTAGGACCTACAAGGAACGTGCGGCTTGTCACTTTGGTTGCGCTCATCCGGAAGGTTATCGCAAGGCCATGGTGAAAATGAAAATGGCCGAGAAATATCGCTTGCCGGTCATTTGTTTCATTGACACGCCGGGAGCGTATCCAGGGATCGGTGCCGAGGAACGTGGCCAGGCGCAAGTGATCGCCGAAAGCATGTTCATGATGAGTGATCTGAAAACGCCGGTCATCTGCGTCGTGATTGGCGAAGGCGGATCCGGTGGTGCTCTTGGGATCGGAGTTGGCGATCGAGTCGCGGTTTTGCAGCACGCTTACTACAGCGTCATCAGCCCGGAAGGCTGTGCCGGCATTCTGTGGAAGAGTCACGAACACGCGCCCAAAGCGGCCGCCGCGCTTCGGTTCACGAGCGACCATTTGTTGCGTCTCGGCGTCGTCGATGATGTGCTCGAAGAACCGCTCGGTGGCGCTCATCGTGACCACCATCAAATGGCGACTCGGATGAAGACTTATCTGTCGCGGCAGCTGTCTGAATTGGAAGAGATGCCGGTCGATCAGATGCTCGAGCAACGCTACGAAAAATTCCGCCGGCTCGGCGTCTTCTTGGAAGAGAGCTGAGGCCGACGCGAGCTGGAGTTTCGGTCGCCGAGAGAATGTCTCGGTGACCGGGATGTTCGATAGGACGGTCGGATGTAAATGGGATCCGCACGGCGAATCAGGGCGGATTTCGACCGCCCCGCAACGTCCGATAATGCCCCTTATGTTGTATTCGAGGTGCGTAAAACACGTGTTTCAGGCGTTTTCTGCTCTGGGCTTTGGTTTCGTGACGCTCGGGATCGCTGGGTGCTGGTGATCTGAAGGATGCCCCGCCCCGATCGTTCGCCGTCTTCGCGAATCCGAGATCGCGATCGTTTCACTGACGCTCGGTCGTCGCCAAGCGGAAGATCAGCGGGCGGTCAGCGACGCGGCGTTTGCCACTGCGGCGTCGCGGATTGACGCCATGTCGGAGCCTGCTGTTGTGAGCCCGCGGCGGAGTTGAAATCTGGGTTGGACGTCGGTGTTGGGCTTCCGCCAAAGCCACCAAATGGCGGCTGTGATCGCGCGGCATTTTGGGCTTGTTGAAAGCCGTTTTGCGGCGCGAAATTGTTCGCCGGTTGAACGTTCGAACGCGACCAATTTGGATCGACGTTCGGTGCGACCTGAGATTGCGAGAGCCAGGATCCTTCCGAGCCCGATGGCTCGCCCAGTTCTTCGTCGCTGAACTGATCCAGATACGGGCGAACGACGGTGTCCAGTTCTGGTGGCATGATCGAATTGGACTCGGCGAGGACTCGAGCGATCAGGCGGCCGCTCTCGCTGGCGACGATCGCTCGCTGAGTTCGTTCACCAAAAAGCGTGACCGCGAAGAGCGTGATGATCGTGCACAAGAGTGCTCCTTTGGCGAGTCCAAACAGAGCTCCGATTTGGCGGTCGAATTCTTTTAGTCGCATTCGGTCGATCATCCCGCTGACCATTCGCAGCGCGACCCAGATGACGAACGACGTGCCGATGAACAGGATGAACATTGCCAGGAATTGATTCCAAGGCGGCGCAGCATGAATGTTCTGACTGAATGGTTCGCGATAGTGGTACGCGACGCAATAACTGACAACGATGGAAGCGATCGAGGCGAGTTGCCATGCAAATCCGCGAATCGCGCCCAACAAGGTTGCGCCGACCAGGATGACCGTCATCAGAATGTCGTAAGTCTGCATGAGCGCAATTTCACCGCTGCAACGGATTCGGACCGTTTTGACGCTTGTAGCAAAGTGGAAGGGGCAGGGCGAACAGCAATTTTTTTGGGAGCCGGTGGGCCGGTGGGCCGGTGGCAGGTGATCCGGTGATGGGGCCTCGTCTGGGGCAGGGGCTCGATTGGCGGATCAAAAATTTCCGGTGGCGGGCGGGGGCCTGAATTTGGTAACGCCAATGGTTCTCGGTGCGCGACCGCCCTGCTCCGCCCTCATAGTTTTGGGGCCCTTGTGGCTTGGCGGTTTGTGTCCCGGAAAATTTTGTCGGACCGCCCTTCCCCGCCCGTCGTCTCCTTTCCGTTCGCGTTTCATTGGCTGGCTTCAAAACCCATATCTCGACGAGCACCGTTGTCGGATGCGCCTATGGATATTGGGGCGTGTTCGACCAAGGCATGTCGATGGAGAGTGCGCTGCTGGCCGGTGGGCTGTGCAGCGTTTCGGGGATGCTGCCGGATTTGGACAGCGATTCTGGCGTGCCGCTTCGCGAAACGAGTCTGTTTTTGGCGGCGGTCGTACCGATGCTGATGATCGATCGTTGGCGAGACTTGGGGCTGTCACACGAAGCGATGGCGCTGGCGGCGATGATCGTTTACATCGCGATTCGATTTGTTGCCGTGGAGGGATTCCGCAAGTTCACGGTTCACCGAGGCATGTGGCACAGCATCCCGGCGGCGCTTGTCGCGGGACTGATCGCATACATGGCGATGCCATGCGCCAGCGAAGCGGTTCGGGTCTACAAATCCTGCGCGGTGCTGGTCGGTTTCTTGACCCATTTGATCTTGGATGAGATTTGGTCCTTGGATTTCAGCCGTGGGTCGATGCGAGTGAAGAAATCATTCGGAACGGCATTGAAGTTCTTTGGTAGCAGTCCGCTGGCCAACATATTTGTTTGGGGCCAGCTCGGGCTGTTCACGTATTTGGCCTGGGGCGATCACGAAATTTTGGACCGGCTTCGCCAGCGTGTGCGAATGGATCGCGATCGCTATGCGGTTCCCAGTCAGGATGAGATCAATCCGGACTACACCAATCCGTCGTTGTTCGCACCGTGGGAATCTCGTGAGCCGCCACAGTGGCAGCCGCGAGTGACATCACCGCAGGAGTCGCCTTCCAACTTTGGTTGGCCGTCACAGGCTCAACCTGGCGCGACGCAGCCCGGCGCGGTTCAGCCGGGAATGGGCCAGCGAGTTGCCCGACCGAATTGGCCCCCTGCCCTGCCCCAGCGATAATCGCCTCTCACCTCTACACGTGCGTCACAGTTCCAAGATGATGGTGACCGGACCATCGTTTGTCAGCGACACCGCCATGTCAGCGGCGAAGATTCCGCATGGGACCGACAATCCCGTTTTGCGAAGTTCACTGACATAGTGCTCGTAAAGCTCGTTCGCACGATCCGGTGGCGCGGCGTCGGTGAACGCGGGACGGCGTCCTTTCCGGCAATCGGCCAACAACGTGAACTGGCTGATCGCGAGCACGTCGCCGCCGACATCGATTACATTGCGATTCATCTTGCCGTTTTCGTCCGCGAAGATCCGAAGTCCAGCGGTCTTGTCGGCCAAGGCGGATGCAGTTGCTTCCGAGTCTTCGTGACCGATGCCAATCAAAGCCACCAATCCTCGCTCGATCTGACCAACAATTTTGCCATCCACAGAAACGCTGGCTTGTCGGCTGCGTTGCAAAACAATTTTCATGGGCCGGTTCGTGATCCAGGTCGTGACGAGATGGGCTAAATTGGTGGCTGGACGCACACGCGGTGCATCACTGATTTGATGGAAAGGATCGTATGACGTTTCTGTTCACTTGCCCACACTGCCAATCGCAAACCGAGGTGGAAGATGAATACAGCGGTCGCACGGGCGACTGTGTCGTATGCGGTCGCGAAATCACGATGCCCGAGTTCGCTGGCTCGCGGCGGATGGGAAATCGGCCTGGCAAACGCAACAAATCGGCGATTTGGTTTGTCGCGGCCGGATTGGCGTTGCTGCTGGTCGGAGCCGGTTTGATCGCGGCGATCCAGGTTGGCAGCCGGACGGCCAAGAAAATACGCACGGGCCGCCAGCGTTTAAGCAGCATCAAAAACCTGGAGACGATCGCGACGGCACTCAATGCGTACGCGGCCGATCATGGCGTCTACCCTGCCCCGTACACGGTGGATGCCGCAGGGCGGAAGCTGCACTCGTGGCGGGTGACCATTCTGCCGTATCTGGGTGAGGACGGTTTGTACAACCAGATCGACAAGGATGTTCCTTGGAATGAGGGCGAAAACCAAATGCTTCTCTACAGCCAAACACCGTCGGTCTATCGGCATCCGGAGAGCAACAGTTGGGGCACGGGCACGGTCTATCACTTGGTGACTGGTGCCGGGACGTTGTTCCCCAGTACCGGACCGTTGGGGCCTCGGCAGGTGACCGATGGGGCGACGAAGACGATCCTGCTGGCCGAGGGCCAGATGAACAGCATGACCGAATCGTGGATGGAGCCCTATGACTTGGATGTTGGGTCGATCGGCGGCCTCATCAACCCGCCTTCGGGCAAGGGGCTCGGGGGAGCAACCGATGGTGGCGTCTGTGTCGCGACGGTGGAAGGCAGCGGGTACTTTTTGCCGGATACAACGCCACCGTTGACCGTCCAAGCGTTGATCACTCCGTCGGGAGGTGAGCCGCTATCGGACGATGTGCTGGATGAATGGGCGTCCACTCAACCTTGAGACGAGCGTTTGAGAGCTGACGTGCGTCCATAAAAAAACGGCGAGGTTTGAACCTCGCCGTGATGTTGAATTGGCAACGACTCGAGTTGTTGCCTTGTGAATCGTCGATGCGAATCAGAACTTGCGTGGTGACACGCGGCCTTGGACTCGCGAAGGCAGGCCTTGGATTCGCAGGAAGCCTTCGGCGTCGTCTTGGTTGTACGAACCGCCGCCTTCCATGGTCGCGATTTCTTCGTCGTACAAGCTGTTCGGGCTGGTTCGCGAAGACACCATGATGTTGCCCTTGTAGAGTTGCAACGTGACTTCGCCGGTGACGGGACGTTGAGCCGTTTCGATGAACGACATCAGTGCGTCCATCTTGGGCGTGTACCAGAAACCGTAGTAAACCAATTCAGCCACTTCAGGAGCCATGCGGTCGCGAAGGTGCATCAGGTCGCGGTCCATGGTGAGTTGCTCGATGTACATCAACGCGTCGTACAACACGGTCATGCCGGGCGACTCGTAGACACCACGGCTCTTCATGCCGACGAAACGATTTTCCACCATGTCGATGCGACCGACACCGTTGCGTCCAGCGATGTCGTTGAGTTGTTCGACCATTTCCAAAGCGTTAACGGCTTTTCCGTTCAACGTCTTTGGCACACCGGACTCAAAGCCGATCGTGACTTCTTCTGGTTTGTCGGGAGCGTCTTGTGGTGACACGCCCATTCCGAATTCGACCAGCTCCACGCCGTTGACGTCGAGTTCTTCGAGCTTGCCTGCTTCGTAGGAAATGTGCAGGACGTTTTCATCGCTGCTGTATGGCTTCGCAGTCGAGGCTTTGACTGGAATTCGCTTCACGTCGCAGTACTCGATCAATTCCGTTCGGCCTGGGAAGGCGTCGCGGAAAGATTTGATTCGCCAAGGAGCGATCATTTCGATGTTGGGATCAAGAGCTTCGGCAGCCAATTGGAAACGGCATTGGTCGTTGCCCTTGCCGGTTGCTCCGTGAGCGTAGGCGGTTGCACCGACTTCGCGAGCGACTTCCAAGCAAACCTTGCTGATCAACGGGCGAGCAATCGAGGTTCCCAGCAGATAGATTTGTTCGTACTTGGCTTGCCACGCCAACACCGGGAAAGCAAAATCGCGGCAGAGTTCTTCACGAACGTCCACCAAACGAGAGGACTTGGCCCCGCAGGTACGAGCCTTCTCCATGATGGCATCGCGATCCTCACAAGGCTGCCCAAGGTCCACGTAGACGCAGTGAACTTCGTAGCCTTGGTCCTGGAGCCAGCCCAGAATGACGGACGTATCGAGACCACCGGAATAGGCCAGCACACAACTTTTCATCTCAGATCTGCATCCAAATGCGGGGGAATCGGCTATGTTTGAAGGCCTCGCATTTAAGTTGTCCGGTGCGAAACACGCAAGGACGGTCAGAAGGATCCTGGCCGGAAAGTCAAGCAGAACGCTATGAACCAACCCTCCAATCAACCCCCCTCCCCTGCCCTGCTGCAGATTCTGCAGGACCTCGCTTCGGGGCAAACCGACGTGGAAGCCGCGGCGGAATCCATCCAGGCCAGCTCGATCGGGGCGGGTGCGGACATGCAAACGATTCCCGGTGCAACGGTCGATTTGGGGCGTCTTACCCGCTGTGGATTTGGCGAAGTGATCTACGGTGAGGGGAAATCGACCGATCTGATGACCCAGATCGTGCAAACTCAGGTCGCTGTCGGCCAAGGGTGTTTGATCACGCGAATCGATGCGACCGCGGCGGCTCAGTTGCGGCGAGTTTTCGAAAACACTCGGTACAACCCCTCCGCCCGCACGCTGAGAATTGGCTGCGGGGATGAAAATTTGGACCCAATCGGTATCGAAGGCCACTCCACTCATGTTGCCGTCGTCACTGCGGGCAGCACCGATGCTCACGTGGCGGAAGAAGCGGCTGAGACCTTGGCCTGGATGGGGGTCGCTTGCGAACGCATCGAAGATATCGGAGTTGCCGGGCCTCAACGTTTGTTGGCCGCGGTTCCTCGATTGCGAGCGGCTGCCGCCATTGTGGTGGTCGCAGGAATGGAAGGCGCTCTGCCGGCGGCGTTGGCCGGACACGTGGCCTCGCCCGTGATCGCCGTTCCCGCCAGCACCGGTTATGGAGCCAACTTTGCCGGACTGACCCCACTGATGGGCATGCTGACATCGTGTGCCGCGAATGTTGCGGTGGTCAACATCGATGCGGGATTCAAAGGCGGCTACTTCGCTGGTTTGATCGCCAGCGGAATTGCCAACGCGAAATCAGAGGCGGCCTCGTCAAAACAAGCCTGATGGCGGATCGCGATTAGCCTTTGACACCCCGATAGAGAATCTCTTCGCGTTGGACTTTGTGGGCCAAGCACAATTCGGCGATGTCGTTTTGGTGACCGACCACAATCACGATGTCATTGGCTTCCAAGATCAAATTGCCGCTGGGATTCATCTGGATTGGATCCTCACCACGCTTCACACCGACGATGAGGAAACCACGATTGCCGCGAACTTGGATTTCGGCGAGCGGTTTGCCAACCAGTGGTGAGCTTCGGGTCAGCCGCAGTTCTTCCAGGTTCAATCCAATCGCGGAAAGCTCTTCGCTGATCCCATGCGACAGTCCATGGGATTCCAAAACGGCGGACGCGGTGGGGCGAACAAGCAACTGAGTGACCCGCATCGCGCCAATGGTTGCTGCCATCACGACGTAGTTGGCGCCGCAGCGGATCAGCTTCTTTTGAGCGGAATGGTTTTCGGCTCGCGAAACGATCTCAACTTTTTCGGCCAGGTCTCTCGCCGTCACACAGATGAAAGCGTTGGCGGCATCGTCGGGCAGCAACGTCGCCAATCCGCGAGCGTGGTCGATTCCGGCCGCCATCAAGATGTCTTCATCCGTGGCGTTGCCTACCATGGCTAGCATTCCCGCCTGTTGAGCTTCCTCAACCCGGGCCGTGTTTTCATCGATCACCACAAATGGTTGGCCAAGTTCCTGAAGTTCTTCGGCCACGCGAACTCCCATGCGTCCAAATCCGCAGACGATCGTGTGTGCGCGAAGACCGGCAATGCCTTGGCTCATTTTTCGATTCCTCAAAAGGCTTTGTAGTTCGCCATCGACTAAAAACTGAATGAATCCACCGACGGTGTAAATCGCGGCTCCATAGCCCAACACAATGATCGCAATCGTCAGTGTTCGCAGAGCGGGTGTGTCGACCGGTTTGACTTCGCCATAACCGACACCAAAGATTGTGATCACGACCATGTAAATCGCGTCGCTAACGGACCATCCCATTTGGATGTACGCGATGATTGCGATCGCACAAATCAGCGAAAACACGCCCAAGCCGAGCAGAATTCGACGGAGCGGTGTGGGCTGCATAACAAACGGAAATTGCGATGAATTAAACGTTGAGAAGCATGGCTCGGGAAAGTCATCCGACTCATGAATCAGATTCCATTTCAGCGGTGCAACGTTTGCACGCCGTTTGCATTTCATCCGTTCCAATTGATACGTTGATCGCGACGTGAGGAACGGTCGGGAAAACGACTTCCCGCTCACTGCCAGTGCGACAATTAATCAACCTGCGAGCTTGAAATGCCATCCATTGAGACACAGTCTACCAGCCCGCCGCCGCTGCGGATTCCGCATCGCGAAGCGTCAGCTCACAAAGGCAATTTTGGTCGCGTTCTGTTGATCGGTGGCTCTCGTGGTATGGCGGGATCGATCGCATTGTCATCGATCGCGGCGTTGCACACTGGATCAGGCTTGGTGGCGGCAGCGGTTCCCGATTGCATTCTGGATTGTGTAGCCGGTTTCCATCCGGCACTGATGACGATTGGGCTGCAAGATGACGGCGAGAAGCTCGCCGATTCTGCGTGGCAATCGCTGGAGGATCGATTGTCAGCTCAAGCAGCCATTGGTTGTGGACCTGGAATGACCACGGGATCAGGTGGTGCAACGATCGTGGAGGGGCTGCTCGCGAAAAAGGACTTGCCGTTGGTTTTGGATGCGGACGCGTTGAACATCATCGCTCAAAACGATTGGTTTTCGGACGGTCGGTTCGAAAGGAGCGAAGACGATGCCGCTTGCGTGTTGACGCCTCACCCTGGTGAGTTGCAGCGTTTGACCGGAGCACCCGCGAAAGATGTCGACGCCCAAGTCGAAGCTGCGGCCGAGTTAGCGTGTCGGTTGGGTTTGACCATCGTTGTGAAAGGTGGACCGTCACACGTTGCGTATCAAAGTGGGAACGGAGCCAAGCAGGTTTGGCAGAACACGACGGGCAATCCAGGAATGGCGACGGCGGGATGTGGCGACGTGCTGACCGGCATCGTGACATCGTTACTCGGGCAAGGCTTGAGCGGTCCCGATGCGGCGAGGTTGGGGGTATGGACTCATGGTCGCTGTGGTGATGAGGCGGCGGCCCGATTCAGTCACGCGGGCATGACTTCGTTGCACGCATTGGAGGCGTTGGCCTCGGTTGCGGATGAGATGACTCAGCCCGCGAACGGAAGCCAGTGAATCAAAGACTGCCCACCACCATGGGATCTGACGAAATCGAGGTGAATCAGGCATACTGAGCAAAATCGCCCGTTTCCTTTTGTCTCTCCCCTGCCCTGTTCCGTTTGAATGACTTCCCTGATCCACTTGAGCGACCTTGCGGGCGACTCCGACCTGCATCAATCGCTTCAGGGTGGCGCGGTCAGCATCGGTAACTTTGACGGGGTTCATTTGGGACACCGTGCTTTGCTCGAACGTGTCCGGTGGCACGCTCAGCGGGTTGGCGGCAAAGCAATCGCGATCGTGATGGACCCGCACCCGGCATCGGTGCTGCGGCCGCACGGGGCGCCTCCTAGTTTGACCAGCCTGGCTCGTCGAGCGGAGCTGATGTCCGGTTCTGAGATCGATCATTTGCTGGTTTGCGAGGCCACTCGCGATTTTTTGAATCAAACCGCCGAAGAGTTCTTTCAGCGTTTGATCGTGGAACAGTTGTCAGCCAAGGCGATTATCGAAGGCCCAAATTTCTTCTTTGGCCGCGATCGAGCCGGCAACACAACGCGTCTGAAAGAGCTGGCTGCGGAGCGTCAGATTGACGTCGAGATTGTGGTTCCATCGGTTCGCGACGAACGCATGGTCAGCAGTTCACGTATTCGGGAAGCGATCGCATCAGGCGATATCGTTTTGGCCAACCAAATGCTCGGCAGCCGTTATCGTTTGGCCGGGGTGGTGACGACCGGTGAACAGCGCGGCCGCACGTTGGGATTTCCCACCGCGAATTTGGGCGGTGTGAAGACGTTGCTTCCCGAGCACGGTGTTTATGCGGCGCTGGCATGTGGGGAAGGATGTGAAGGTCCGACCAATCATCCCGCAGCTGTTCACATTGGCCCGAACCCAACGTTCAACGATCGCCAAGAGACAAAGATCGAAGCCCATCTGCTCGACTATGATGGCGATCTTTATGGGAAGTCGTTGTCGCTGACTTTGGTTGGCCAAGTTCGGGGCGTGATCAAGTTCGCCGATGCGTCCGCTCTGAAACAACAACTGCAAATCGATTTACAAACCGTTCGTGAAACGGTTTCATCTCTTCAATCTCGTCCTTGAAAGAAAGACCCGCTCGTGGGAGTTAACTGGAAAGCATTTGTTGATCAAATTCAACATTACCAATCGTTCGTTTTGGTCAGCCACATTCGTCCCGATTGCGATGCACTGGGCAGCGAACTAGGAATGGCGGAAGTCCTGCGAGCGATTGGCAAGGATGTTCGTATCATCAATGCTCACCGGACACCTCTGGCTTTGTCGTTCTTGGATCCCGCTGGCAACATCGAAGTGCTGGGCGATTCGGTCGAGGCCGAAGACGTGAAAGCGGACTGCATTATGATTCTCGACACCAGTGCCTGGGCTCAGCTTGGTGACATGGGCGACGTCATCCGTGCGTCGCGAGCCGACAAAATGGTGCTCGATCACCATGTTGGTGAAGATGAATTGGGCGCGCGGATGTACAAGGATTATCAGTCCGAAGCGACAGGTCATTTGGTCGTTCAAGCCGCCGATGCACTGAATGTTCCACTGACGCGAACGATGGCGACGCCTTTGTTTGCTGCCATTGCAACTGATACGGGATGGTTCCGGTTCCCAAGTGTCACCTCGGACACGTACCGAACAATTGCTCGGTTGATCGATGCGGGGGTTGTTCCCAGCGAGGTGTACGGCGATCTGTATGAGCGTGACACGCTCGGCCGATTGAAACTTCGCGGATTGATCCTTTCTCGAACGATCACCGAGATGGATGGAGCGTTGGTCTACACATCCGTCAACAAAGAGGATTTCGAGTTGTGCGGCGCTCAACCGAATGACACCGAAGACGCAATTAATTTGACGCTGGCCATTCGCGGCACCCAAGCCGCCGTGATCTTCGTCGGACAAGTGCGGGGTGGTTTCAAATTGAGCTTCCGAAGTCGTTGCGGCTTGGATTGCAACGAGGTTGCTCGCCAATTTGGCGGCGGTGGCCACAAAGCCGCCGCGGGAGCGTTTTTGGAAGGCACCTTGGATGATGTCCAAGGTCGAGTTCTGCCAGTCGTTCGAGAAGCACTCGCCGCCGCGCTGGGGTAAACTGGCGTCCGGGCCAATCCAACTGTCGCATCACTTTCGAAGAACGGTTGGGAGAAAGTGTCAGGTACCTTTTGGGGGAACGGCCTGCGGCGTGCTTTGCATAAAAGGCATGTGACACTTTTTCCCGCTCATTGCCGGGCGATGAACCGCGGGAGTTTCGATGACCGGACGTCGGGTTGTGTGTCCTCGCTGCAAAACAACGTTGCAGATTCCTGCGACGATGGGCGCGGGAAAAGTGAAGTGCCCGAAGTGTGAGTTGATGCTCGCCGTTCGGGCGCCGGCCGGTTCCACTGTCCCGATCAATGTGCCTCCGGAAAACCTGTTCGACAGTTTGCCTGGCTATGGCGCGTCTCAGGCAACGCCACCGGCTTCGGTCTTTCGACCCTCGGGACCAGTCACGGTTTATGAGCCGCCGAAGCCTTCCAAGAAATCAAAGGGAGGCGGTTCAAATGCTGCTCTCAAGATCATCGGGACCTTGGTTGGACTCGGTGTGTTGAGCATCGTTCTGTGTGCCGGCGGGATCGTTGCCGTTGGGTACCTGGGATCGCGTCACAGCGGTTGGACGGCCGTGAGTTACAAAGGCTACACCGTCAACATGCCGGCTGGCGAAGACCGGAGAGACAAGTCGCAACAGTTCCCAGGCACGACGGTTCACGAGCTCACTGGCCGAAGGAAAGAAACCGGTTCTCAGTACTCGTTGGTGGTGGCTGATTTGCCGGCGGCAATCGATTCAAGCATTCCGATTGCAGAATTGTTGCGAGACATGAGAATTCGTCTTTCGAATTCTCGTCCCGTTACCCGGTCCGGAGTGGACGGAATGGCGGGGACCATGCAGTCAGGCGTGGGCGGTATCGAAGGCTCGGACTGCGAAATCTTTGTTCACAATCGAAATCTCGTGGTCGTGATGTATTCCCCGTATTCCGAGATCCAAGATTTAGTTGGCGGCAAACGTGAGCCGCGGTCCAACGAAAGTGAACTCGACAAGCCGTCGGAGTTCTTTGACTCGTTGGAATTTCAGTGAAAATCATTGGACACAGTTGTTTCGGGGGCCACGTTCTTACGAGCACGCCACTGCAACATCCCGAGGATGTCTTTTGGGTATGACTCACGCTGGATTCGCAAGCAGAATCATCGAAGGACCAGGGGGCAAATGTTCTTGATGATCGGCCAGCCAGGCAGCGGCGAGGCATAGCTGGCTCGGAGGCCTTTCCTTTGTGCACACCTCACGATCAGCAACGCAGGATTGGTCGGTGGAAGCAGTTGCCGTCGCTCGGTGCAATCCAGGAATCAACTTGGCATCCGCAATCAGAGCGTCAATGGTGACGGCTTGTCGGTTCAGTCGTCAACGACGTTTCAACGCATGTAGGGTGGGCACTCTTGCCCGTCAGAGTCGGTCAAGACTACCAATCACAACCCGAAGCGTGAGTTTTGAAGTTGCGCTTTTGCAGTCGGTTTTGTTGGCCAACGGCCATCATCAACCCACACGTTTTGGATTGAAATTGGCCGTTGGCCGTTCAACGAAAAAATGCAACTTCAAAAAGCGTGAGCGAGGGACGCCCCAACTCCCACGACGGCCCCATCCGGGGCGAAAACCAGACGCCAGCCACAATTTATTTTTCGAACGTCTCCCACGACTTCCGTGTGGTGTTTGGCTTCGAGACCTCGGGTTGAAAACCCAAGGCTGACAACTTCCACCACTCCGCGGTTCGATCGGCAACCGGTCCGTCCCGCAGCCATGGAGTGACGACATTTGGCAAGACTTGGGGGCTCACCCAAGTGTACCTTCCGAAGAACCGCTGACTTTGCCTACTTGGTGGACGCTGAAATGACGGCAAGTTCAGTCGTTGCTCTCAAACGTGACGCTTTGGCCTCCAGAACACTTACCATCGTGCCGGTTCCGTTATTCAAGTTCATGTTTGCGATGTGTTCAATTTCTTTGGATCGAGCCAGAAAGCGTTGCGCAACCGATTCTCGCTGACTTGCCGCCACAGAGTGGAGTTGGGCATCAAAAAGCTCCCGGTTGCGGTCGATCAAACAGACGCAATCGGCTGCCTGTCCCTGTTGGTATTCCGCCGGTCGCAACTTGTAGATCTCCTCGAGCGTCTGGATCAGTTGCTTTCCCAGTTCGGTTTGACCCGCAACAGTTTTCGTGGGAGTGGCGGGCTCGTCTGATTGAGCGTCGAAGGCAAACGTTGTGGCGAGCAGCAGGACGGCAACGGAAGCACAAGCGGTTTTCATGGGAAGCTCATTTGGAGGCGAAGGAGCGAAAATGGTATTCCAAGTTCCCCGATGGTAAGGCTTCTCCCAGGTGTGAACAGTCAAATTGGATGGTGAATCTTCAGTCTTTAACTATCCTTCACACCGTTCTAACGGTCCCTACGCCTGGGTTTCGCTGCGTGAGAGTTCGTTGATGTCGGTGCCGGTGGCGGGCAAGATCATTCGAAAACGAGCTCCGCCGCTGGGCGAGTCTTCGACGGTCAACGAGCCACTGTGTTCACGCAGGACTTTTGCACTGACGGGCAATCCCAGACCCGTTCCGCGAGCACCTTTCTTGGATTCAAACAGCGAGAAGATCTGTTCGCGGTCTTCTTCGGGAACGCCTTCGCCATCGTCTTCCACATCGACGATCCAGCCCTGAGCCGCATCGTAAAACGTTTTCACTAACACCGTTTTGGTAGCGGCATCGATTGCATTAGTGACCAAATTCAGCACGGCTCGGTGAATCGCTTCGCTATCAAAGGTGGCGATCGGCAACGTCGAATCCAGGTCAGAGACGAGTTCAATTTCGCTCTGCCCTGCCCTGCTCTGCATGAGTTCGACCACGTCGCTGACAACTTCGTTGAGGTTGCCATCTTGTAGTTCCGGCTCGCGTTCTTTTGAGAATGTCAGCATGTCGAGCACGAGGTTGCTGATTCGTTCTTGGTTGCGATCAACGATGGCCCACCCTCGACGGATTGCATCGGTGTCATCTTTTTGCAGTCCCGATTCGATCAGATAGCTTCCGCCTCGAACGCCTTGCAGGATGTTTTTGATGTGGTGTGAAAGCGTTGCGATCGTTTGGCCCATCGCAGCCAAGCGTTCCCCCTGCAACAGAGCGGAGTAGTAAAACGTATCTTCAATGGCGAGTGCCGCTTGGTGTCCAACAGCGGTGATCAATCGAAGGTGTTCGTCATGGAATCGTGTCGCGCCACCTTTGCGAACCAATTCTCCAGGCGTGGTGTAAGTGTCGACGTAAAGCATGCCCACGATTTCGTATCGACCTTGCAACGGAACGCAGAGGGCTTCGCGGACTCCGCCTTGAACAATCGATGCGGCGGAATCAAACCGTTCATCATCGAGTGCATCGTTTGTGCGAACGCCCTGTTTGTGTTGCAGCACATAATCCAAAATCGTATGGCTGATTTGGATGCGGTCTTGTGGTTTGGACGAAGGTTTTTGTTTCGTTGCAGCGGTCGCCGATTCGCGATCGCAGCGAGCGGCCGGGGTCAGTCGTTTGGATTCTGGGTCGCGAAGCATGATGCATCCGCGATCGGCCTCGACCCAGTCAAAGACCAGCTTGAGAACGCGATCCAAAACTTCGTCTAAGTCGTCAGTCCGTCCTACCGCGATCGCAGTCAAGTACATGACTTCCAGCGAGCGGTCTGCATCGAGTCGACCGATGACCGGCGGCCCGTGGAATTGACCATGTGTATCCGAATCCGAAGCCGAGGAATCGACTCTTTCGTCCTGTGATGGCGCCGGAGGATTTTCGATAGGAGGCGGGATTGGTGGTGGCAGAGTCGTCGGTGAGGTCGCGGGTTTGTCGATTGATGGGCCGTTGGATGAAGAGCCACCCGGTGTGTATGGCGAGACGACGCCTTCGCGAGACAGCGAAGAAACGATGTTGCTGGCATCGCCCCCGCGGACTTGGCGAACGATGTCGACGCCGTGAGCGGCATCGAGAGCAGAAACGTTGCCGGTGCCGGTGAAAATCAGCAGCGTCGAACCGATTTCCACTCGATCGCCACTGGTCAGAACGTGGCGTGTGATCTTGCGATTGTTGACCAGCGTACCGTTGCTGCTGCCCAGGTCGACCAGTTCGTAACGACGCCCGGTGCCGTCACCGCGAATTTCGGCGTGGCTTCGCGAAGCCTCGTTGTCGAGCAACTGCACATTGTTGCTGGATTCACGTCCCAGTCGCGTGACCGTTGGTGCGAGCTGGAAGTGTTTCCCTTGGTCACGTCCTCGAATGACGAACAACGAAGCCATACAAAAAATCAACGCGGGGCGAGAACGAGTTTCACGGACAGATTCTAAGTCTAGTTCACACAAGATAACTTGCTGCGAGACGTTCTGTTTGGCTACCGTCCACTTCAGGTCCCTTTCTGCGGGGATCGGGTTTTTGTTCGAAAGGAAGCTTTTTCACTGCATGCTAGGCTCGGCGATTCCCATCGAGCGACGCTGGCCCTCACCTTGGGTGTCCCAAGGTGCTTGGTTAGGGGTGTGCGCGTGCTGGATCTTGCTGGCGGGTTGTAAAACCACCGCTCCGGTCCACGTTTGGCAACCGCCACAGTTGGCTGCCGAACCGGCTGGAGTCGCTTTCATGGGCATCTCTGGGCCCGATGAATGGACCGAACCGATCGAGGAGGCTCTGCTAGCGGACCAACCCTCGCGTTGGCGATTGATCGCGGCGGAGCAACTGGAAAGCCCATCGAACATTCGGCTCGTTTCAGGATTCGAAGAAGAACCCAACGATGTGGCGGTCAGTGCAGTCGCTCGACGCGAAGGATTGCGTTATCTGTTGCACGGTGAAATTTTGCAGGCAACCGGACACGAGGATCGCGACGACAAAATCAGCCTGTCGTGGCGATTGACTGGATTGCAGCCCGATGCGGAATCGGCCGGGATGCCGGTTTCAGTCGACGAGGCATTGATTTCGCAACAGTACCCGCATCTGTTGAACATCCCCGATGCGGCTGAAAGAACACGCCGCGCGGTGGTGCTGGAAACAAAACGCTTGCTCACCGCCAGCGTCGATCGACAACAAGTGGCTTTGGCTTCGCCAAGGTTGTCTCCGGGCAGTCGAGCGATTCGACGTGGCAACGAGTTGGCTCGATCAGGCAATTGGCCGGCAGCGGAACAGCGTTGGCAGCAGGTTTTAGAATCGCATCCACGCAGTGCAGCAGCACTCATCAACGCGTCGATCGCCGCGGCGGCACGGCAAGACTTCACAGTGGCAAAGGAGCGGGTGACCGAGGCGGTTCGCTGGTCGGCGTTCTCGCCCATGAACAAGTCGCTTGCCGAAGAGACGTTGTTTTGGATTGAGATGCGTCAGCGGGACTATCACAACGCGTTTGATCTGCCACCGCCGCCGGAGGGTTGGTTGATTTCTCGGGGCGACTGATAGTCGCGAACTGTCGCTCGGTGGTCCCCCACCGAGACGGACGGATTCACTTTGGGGACCAACGTGGTACAGGTTGCGGAATTCACTCGACTCGTTTGGCGACTCGGAGTTTAGCGCTGCGACTGCGTGGGTTTGCTTGGATTTCTTCGTCAGTTGGTCGCAGCGGTTTCTTCGTCAGGATTTCCCATCGGTGATCTTCTCGGAAAGCGTTTTTGACGATGCGATCTTCCAAAGAGTGAAAGCTGATCACCGCGACTCGGCCACCGGGTGCGATCCAGTCGGGAGCGGATTGCAAGGTCCGTGTCAGTCCACCGAGCTCGTCGTTGACCGCGATCCGCAATGCCTGGAACGTTCGCGTCGCGGGGTGAATGTCGTGGTTCCGTGAACGAGGCACGCAGCGACGACAGATCTCCACCAACTCACCAACCTTGGTCACTGGATTGCGTTCGCGAGCTCGCAAGAAGATCTGTTTGGCGATGCGGCGGCTGAATCGTTCTTCGCCAAATTGATAGATCGCGTCGGCGATTTCTTTTTCGCTGTGTTGTTGCAACCACCGGTACGCTGGCACTCCGTTTTCCGGATCGAATCGAAGATCCAGCTCCGCGTCATCAATCGTGAATGTGAAGCCACGGTTCCGATCGGCGAGCTGATCACTGGACAGACCGAGGTCCAGTACCAATGCATCAGCGTGCGTTAGATCCAGTGCATCAAGCGCCTTGGGCGAGCTTTCGTAGCTGCCAAGAAACAGCTCGATTCGTGGATCGTCTTTGATCCAAGACTTTTGCTCGTCACGACGGACGACGGCGGGATCACGATCAATCGCGATCACACGCGGCGTGTCAGAAGTGGAGCTCGCGTCGGCCAAAACCTCGGCCAACAAACGTGTGTGTCCACCGCCACCGTAGGTGCCATCAATGATCGTGGTCGGGGTGATTTCTCGAACCCACTGTACGATCTCATTCGGCATCACGCTGACGTGTTCTGTCTTCGCGGCGGATGAACCGGCGGAGGTTGACTCAGAGTCTTGGTTGGCTTGATCCAGTGGTTGCGACGCCGTCACGCGGTCTCCGCCTTGATTTGTGAAAGCGATTTTGAGCAATGCAACGCGGTTTCAATTTGGCCGTGAATCTTCTTCAGTCGTTCCGCGTCGCCACCGCCGACTTCCGCCGCGACCCAGCCTTCAAACTTGATCTCAGCAAGTGCCTTTCGAACGCTCGCCCAATCGATGTCGCCTTCGGTGACGTCGGTGAAGCGACCCTTTTCACGCGAGAAGCCTTTGATGTCCAGCTTGCCGATGCGATGCCCTAATGTCTTCACCCACTCGGCCACATCGCCGTACTTCCAGTGGTTGCCGAGATCGAATTGGACACCGATCCAAGATGTGTTGAACGAGTCAACGAAATCTGCCAGTGGTTGAGCCGATTGCTTTTCGTCTCCACCGTGGTCGTAGAGGAAGTGGTTCCAAACGTTCTCGATCAAGATTTTAACGCCGAGCTTTTCGGCGAGCGGAACGGCGCGATCAAGAGCTTCGAAAGCTCGTTGGCGGACTTCTTCTGCCGTGCCGTCTTTGCCATGCCCCGGAACGATCAGGAAAGTGTTGGCGCCCAAGTCGGCGGTCTGTTGCAGCGACTCTTCGAGTAACTGCTGTGCTTTTTTGCGAGTCGCTGCATCGGGACTCGTGTGCGTTGTTCCCCAGTGATAGCCACCGACGGTTCCGTCGATCGTCAAACCGGTTTCCGCGGACGCGGCGACCATCGCTTTGACGTCCATACCAGGCGAGGTGTTGGGTTCGACTCCTTCGAATCCTGCGTCTTTGGCGATTCGAAACCGTTCGATCCAAGGGTTGGCGGCGTCGGACTTACCGGCCCGGATCATGCCGGCTTTCAGTGACTGCTTCAAATAGCCGCCGCTGGTTTTCGATGCTGTTTCGCCAGTTTCGGCTGCCCAAAGTGCCTTGCCCTGCCCCAGCAATCCATTGGCGTCGGTGCTCAGTGGCGAGGGGCTGACTTGGTGGGCCAAATACGCGGCGTAACCAACGGCGGATGTGATTCCGAGGCGGCGGAGGAATTGACGGCGGTTGCTGAGCGATCGGGTAGGTTGGTCAGGACGCATTGGGAGGGCACCAGGTAGGAAAGAGTCAAAGAGCTTTACGTCAACAATGCTTCGGGAACACGTTGCAATTGACCGTTCTGATCTATCACCGCCAAAGTCACGGTCGCTTGCACGAGCACCTCGTCGCCGCGGCGAATCTCATATTCATGGATGATTTTGGCCGCGGTGATTTTGGCGATTTTCGTCACGATATCGATTTCATCATCATAACGTGCGGAGGCACGATAGCGACAATCGATGTGGACCACCACGACATACAGGCCCGCTTCTTCCACTTCGCGGTACCGGCCCCCCGATGATCGAAGAAACTCCGTCCGTCCAATTTCGAAATATCTCAAGTAATTTGAATGGTGAACCAGTCCCATCGGATCACATTCGTCGTAGCGAACTCGCAAACGGAACACATGTTGCGGCAAATCAGTCGTCATTGCAGGCGTCTTTGGGTTGCGGCGGAATGCCGTAAAGAAATCGTTGTCAAAACAGGCGGTTGCAAGTTGCCAAAGTTTAGCCGTCAATGGTTGATCGGCGAACCTCGTGTCTTCGATCTTCGTTTCCGCAGAATCTCTTGTTAAGGATCGTGTCTTGAATCAGCCCGACTCAACCTTGTCGTCAACATCGAAGGGGTTTGACCCCGAGCAGGATGCCGCCGCCGCGATTGAGATGGCGGCTGATCTCTTGCGAGAGTCGCGGGCATTGCAGACACCACAGGAACGTCGCCAGCAATCTGAACTGGACCGGATGATCGGCCACGATGCTGACAAAGCGACTTTGGTCGAGATGACCGATCAAGCGTTCCGGACACACACGCCGGCCCGTGTGGCGGATCAGATGACCCACTTGCTGGATTTGCAAGGGATTCCGCGATTCTTCAGTCCTGTTGAACAGGCCATGCTAAAAGGGTTCCAATCCTTTGGCGAGTATCTGCCCGGCGTGGCGGTGCCGCTGGTCAAGGAAAAGATGCGCCGCGAAACGGCCAATGTGATTCTGCCGGCGGAACCAGATCTATTGACTCCGCACTTGGCATCGCGTCAGCGCCACGGCGTCGCGATGAATGTCAACTTGCTCGGCGAAGCACTGCTGGGTGACGACGAAACACGAAAGCGGATGCAGTCGTTCTATGAATTGCTCCGCATGCCCGAGGTGCGATGTATCTCGGTCAAACTCACCACTCTTTACAGCCAAGTGTCTCCGCTGGCACGAGAGCACACGATTCGGATGGTCGCCGACCGTTTGGAACGGCTCTATCGCAACGCCAACCACATGGACGATGGATCCAAGGCAAAAGACAAGTTCGTGTACTTGGACATGGAGGAGTACAGCGATTTGTATCTGACCGCGGACGTGTTGCGTGAGACCTTGGAACGCGACGATCTGGAATCCGTTCAAGCTGGGATTGCATTGCAAGCTTACGTGCCGGATTCCTGTTTGGTGATGCGAGATCTGATTGAGTGGTCGACCAAACGAGTTGCCGACGGCGGTGCTCCATTGACGATCCGATTGGTCAAAGGCGCAAACCTTGAAATGGAACGCGTGCATGCTTCCGTTGGCGGATGGCCGTTGGCTCCGTACACGAACAAACACGACACGGATGCGAACTTCAAACGCATGCTGTGGGAGCTGATCACTGCCGCAGCGGATGGAAACATTCGCGTCGGGGTCGCTTCGCACAACTTGTTTGATGTGGCGCTCGCCATGATTTGGACCCAGCGGTCAGGAGCTTCCGATTCGGTCCAGTTTGAAATGCTGGAAGGCATGGCCAATCATCAGCGTCGAGCATTGACCGAACGCGATGCGGCGATGTTGTTGTACGCACCGGCGTGTACAAAATCAGATTTTTTGCATGCAATCACTTATCTAATTCGCCGCTTGGATGAAAACACCGGTGCCGAGAACTTCTTGCGTCACGCGTATCGTTTGCAGCCGGACACACCTGACTTTGAATTGTTGGCGGGGCGATTCAAGGATGCATTGATGGATTGCAAAACGGTTTCGGTGCAGCCTCGACGAACACAGAACCGGTATCAAACTCCCGTACAGCCACCCGCGGCGGAACACTGGACGAAGTTTGTCAACGAACCGGACACAGATTGGTCGTTGCCTCACAATTCAGATTGGGCACAAGAAACACTGGATCGTTGGAAACCTCTTTGCGACGAGCAGGCAACTCGCGTGACACCGGTGCTGGTTGGTTTGCCCGATGCGGATTCGCTCGATGGAGACGATCGCGTTTCAGCAGAATGGTTCACCACCGACGATGTTTCGCGTCCTGGCGTTGTGACTTGTCGGTACAAGAAGGCGACTTCGCCCGCGGTTGAATTAGCCGTCAAAGCATCCAGCGAATCGACCTGGGCGGCGGATCTATCGGTTGATGATCGTTTTGCCATCCTGCGTTCGGTGGCGCAATTGGCTCGCGAAAGACGTGGGGATTGGATCGGAAGCATGGTGGCCGGTGCCGGCAAAACAGTTGCCGAAGCGGACCCTGAGGTCAGTGAAGCGATTGACTTCCTGGAGTTCTATCCGCTGACCATGAAGGCTTGGGACGAGTGCGATGGAATCCGGTGTGAACCACGCGGCGTCGTCGCCGTCATCACGCCATGGAACTTCCCATTGGCGATCGCATGTGGCGGAATCGCAGCCGCGATCGCTGCGGGCAACCCGGTGGTCGTCAAACCTTCGATGCAAACGTTGCTGCCGGCTTGGTTGATGTGCCAAGCGTTTTGGGACGCGGGAGTTCCACGCGACGCATTGCAGTTTGTCATCTGTGACGATGAAGTTGCCGAAGAATGGTTGGTCAAGAATCCGACCGTCGACACCGTCATTTTGACCGGTGGCACATCAACAGCAAAACGAATGTTGGACGTGCGACCGGATCTCCACTTGCTGGCCGAAACGGGCGGCAAGAACGTGACGGTCGTGACCGCGATGGCGGATCGCGACTTGGCGATCAAGCACGTGCTGCACTCGGCGTTTGGGCACAGCGGACAAAAATGTAGTGCCACGTCGCTGTTGTTGCTCGAAAACGAAGTCTTCGATGATCCGGAATTCCGAGAAATCTTGGCCGACGCGGTTCGAAGCCTACCGGTGGGTTCCGCTTGGGATTTGCACACACGCGTGACGCCTTTGGTGGATCCACCAACGGACAAGCTGCGACGTGGTTTGCAAGAACTCGAGGGTGGCGAATCTTGGTTGGTGATGTCCGAGCACGTCGATGGCAATCCAACGTTGTACCGTCCGGGCGTCAAATGGGACGTGCAACCAGGCAGCTTCACTCACACGACCGAGTTGTTTGGTCCGGTGATGGGCGTGATGCGATTTGGTCGGCTGGAAGAAGCGATCGAGATCGTGCGTTCAACCGGGTATGGACTGACCAGCGGACTGGAAAGCTTGGACGATCGAGAAATCAAACTGTGGCGAGAATCCATTCCGGCCGGCAACCTTTACATCAACCGTCCGACAACCGGTGCGATCGTGTTGCGACAACCGTTTGGTGGAGTCGGTTTGTCCGCTTACGGACCCGGCATCAAAGCCGGTGGTCCCAACTACGTGCTCGCTCTCTCTCGCGTCACGCACGTCAACGACTGGCAACCGCCGACGGATGAGGTGGAGGCTTCGCACGATCAGCTCGATCGCATGCGAGATTGGATCGAGCGTGGTCGTTACTCTGACGAGATGTTGGGCGATGGTCAGAAGTTCCGGATCGAACGAGCGATCACGTCGCAAGAGATCGCCAACGCAACTGATTTCGCGTTGGAGCACGACACCTATCGATTGATCGGCCAAGACAACATCCGTCGTTATCGATCCGTCGATGGCATGACGATTCGAATTGAGAAGGGCGATGAAATTGCCGACGCGATCGTAGCGATTTCAGCCGCGGTTTGTGTGGGCACTCAGTTCACTCTTTCTCTGTCGCCTGAGCTGGATCGGTCCAAGTCGGCGATGCTGGAAACCACCGCCGATTGGTTGCCAGGATTGATTGATCCAATCGAAGAATCTGTTGAGCAGGTGATCGAGCGAATCGAAGGCGGCGGTGTCAGCCGGATGCGTACGCTGACTCCCGCGAAAGAGTCGATTCGTCGAGCTTGTGGGCGAAACTTCATCACGGTCATTGATGAACCGGTTGTGGATCATGGTCGCATCGAGTGCCTGCGGTACTTGAACGAGCAATCGATCTCGCACGACTACCACCGCTATGGCAACTTGGGGCGTCGCTCCGCAGCGTTGTCGAAACCCGCGGAGGAATGAAAAGCGGATGAGTGGATCAAGCGTCGCACTGGACCGACAGTGCGAAGGATTGACATGGAAGTTTCGCGTGCGGGTGACTCCCAAAGCCAAGAAGGCTTCTGTGGGTGGACTGCATGACGGAGCGTTGAAAGTGTCGGTCCACGCGGTTCCGGAAGGCGGCAAGGCAAACAAAGCGGTCATCGCATCGCTCGCGAAATGGTTGGGCGTTAGCAAGAGCCGTGTCACCATCACCGCCGGCGACACGACTCGGCTGAAGACGGTCCAAGTCGAGTTCAATTCGACGGGCGAGATGGATGATGCCGAGGCGAAGTTAAAAAAAGAGTTGGCCTGATTTCGCGAAGGTGTTTCCTGCCTCGCACTGCACGAAATCGGGGCTCCTGTCCGGTTCTGAATCTTTCTAGGCTGGTTTCTCGCTAGCACCTGTAGCCGACGGAGGCTCTCCGTCGGCACGAACGCAACCAATCGCAGCAAGCGATTGTGCTCCCCAGCAGGGAGGTCGTGCAGTTTTGGAGTGCCGTGCTCGCAAGGTTGAAATCACCCTCCCGAACGCAGAGGTCGTGCAGTTTTTAAGTGTTTGATTCTCATGGGTTT
>TARA_R110002073_G_scaffold303960_1_pt1 | contig 36546 bp, 49 predicted proteins | sample TARA_R110002073 | Tara Oceans TARA_R110002073 (sample SAMEA4397174) | marine metagenome | biome: Polar Biome; feature: [DCM] deep chlorophyll maximum layer (ENVO:01000326); material: water (ENVO:00002006), including particulate matter (ENVO:01000060) such as... | depth 40 m | reverse complement strand
GCCTTGGGCGCCTGCAAAATAATTTTGCAAAACACTTGCGCCCCTTGATTTTGTCTGTACAATAGGCCCATCAGCAGCCCGCTGACCCGGCACCTCCCGGAATGAGAGGTTGGAGAAACACCATGAAAATCACCGGAAATACCTTCAAGTGGAAGAAAGAACTCAAGGCCGCCGGGCTCAAGTGGAACCCGGACAGCCGCACGTGGGACGGCGAACTTAACGGCGACTTCGCCGCCACTCAGATCGGCTGGGGCATCCGGGACGGCGAGCTTCGCAACATCGAAGGCGCCGAAGGCGCCGCCGCCATGCCTACCCGCAACGGCCCGGGCCGCTTCGAAGTCGACAACATCATCCTCTGAGGGATGGAAGCCATGAAAATCACCAACGACTTCCACGGCACGCAGACAACCATCCGCGCCACACTTGGTCGTCCGCTGACCGCAGGGCAGGTCATCCGGGCACGCCGCGCGCTGTGCCCCGTCTCTGGATGCAGCTGTGGCGGCAATCTGGGGGAGCGCGGACCGCAGTCGGTGCGCATCGAGATTATCGGGGCGCTGGCCTGCGGCGCGCCCGAGATCGTGATCGCGCCACATGAATAACTCGGCCCGACGCATCACTGCCACCCTCGGTTCGGGGTGGCAGATTTATCAGCCCACGCCAATGCCCGGCATGAAAATGCTGGGCACCGTCGCCCGCCCTACCGGAGAAGTTGGCGCACTGGCGCGGACAGGCGCTGGTATCCTCGTGCAAATCAACGCCGGGCGAGTGCGCACGCTGGATCAGCGCAAAGCCGAAGCCGCTGTGGTGGCCGCAAGTGGCTAAACACGGCGGCGCTCGCCCAAACTCAGGCCGCCCGACCGTGGGCGACGTGCGCATCAACGTGCGGCTGGATCGCGCCACCGTGGATCGCCTGCGGGAGATCGGCGACGGCAACGTGAGCGAGGGGATTCGCCGGGCAGCTAAAACCGCCACCCCACCCTTGCCAACGCCCTGACGCCGCCGCGCTCACCCCCCAAACGTCCAACCCACCCTAAGATCAGCTCGCGGCCCGGCCACGTCGTCATACCCGGCGGACGCCCCCACCCGGATGCGCGAGATGTCGCGCTCACCCCATACACCGAAACCCTCGTTGATCGGGTCGTGCCAGATGCCAGCCGCCCACGGCCTTACGGGCGGCGGCAACAGCGCTGGATAGATCGGCACATCGAGCGCCCGCGTCACAGTGCCGTCGGGGCTGGACGTAATCACCCGCTGCCCGCCCTCGGTGTCGCGCACCAACGACAGGTCAACCCGGCACACCGGGCAGCCGGGCGCGTCGGGCTGCACCTCGATCTCGACGCGGCGCACCTCGACGTTGCCGCGCGGGATGCGGTGCGGTGCCGGCTCGGCGGGCGGCGTGGGGTCGCGTTCGGCGATCACGCTGCCGTCGGCTTGCACGACAGCGGGGCGGTACTCGACTCGCTCGATTACCGGGGCATCGCCCACGCCCAGGCGGTAGCCGAACACGCCCACCACCCCGGCGAGGATCAGCGACAGCGCCGTTTCGCGCGTCATGCCGGCACCCCGTCGCGCATCTGTCGGGCCATGGCCAGCACCCGGCGGCGTTCGGTGATGTCGTCGCCGGCCATCGCCGGCCATCGACTCAGCAGCAGGCAATCACTGGCCGCGTTGTAGTCAGCGCGCCGCAGGGCATCCCACAGGTCGGACTCGGCCATCAGGGCGCCGCTGCCGATCACAAGCGCCACGTGCAGCACCACGGCCGCGCGCTGCGGATCTAGCTCGGGCAGCGAGAAGATGCGCCCGCGCAACTGGCGTGACACCGCGTACAGATCGGCGCGCAGTTGCGTTTCGGCCACGTGCGGCGACAGCGGCGCGCGGGCAATGCGCCACAGCCATCCGATCACCGTTTCGCCGTTTTCGACCGTCGGAGTGGCGTGGAACGCTTCCAGTCGCTTCACGCTGGCGACGGCCTCGCTCACGTTGACCGCCTCGCGGGCGTAGAAGTCGGCGGTTGCTTGTTGGTCGTCATCCACGCTCATCGCCCGCAAGGGGCGCCCCCGGTTGCTGTTGTGTGATCTTTTGCGCGGTGCCGCCCGTGATGTAGGCGGCAACCGTGGCGATGATGACGGCGCTATAAACCCCGTCGCTGACCTTGCCGAACCACACCAGCACGCTCGTGACCACGCCGCAGCCGACCGTCAGCAGAAACCGCCGGCCGCCGAATCGGGACAGGGGCGAGGTCATAGCTGATGGGCCACCCGCTCGCGCAGCCAACCGAAATAAAAGCGCTCGTCTTTCTCTCGCCGCTCCACCAAGTCGGTGTAAAACGCGCCCTGTAGGCAGTTGAGCGCCACGTGTAGAACGTCCTCGCCCGACACCCCGCGACGACGCAGAAACGCCGCCAACGCTGCGGCAGTGGCCGGGCCTGCTTTGCCGTCAACGATCAGATCAGCGTAGAGCTGGCCCCGGTCGTTGAACGCATTTAGTGCCCGCTGCAACATGCTCACAGCAACCGATGGCCCGGCGTTGACGCCCGTGTCCATCACCTCGGCGGCGACCTTCATGGAATGCGCGCCCAGCAGATTGATTCGCGGCTCAAGCCAATAGCGCTTGAGATATATCTGCCGCGCCTCGGCTTCGGTCAGGGCTGCCACTTCGTCGGGCGTGACGGGATAGCCGCGAAAGGCCGACAGCGTGGCTTGCGTGATGCCCCACTTCGTCGGGCCGCCGCTGTCCGCAGGATCGTTGGTGTACGCACTGCCCTCGGCGCGCAAGATGCCGTCAATGATCGTGTCAGGGGTCATCCGTCAGCCCTCCCCGTCAGATGGCGATCCATCCGCTTATGCAGTGAGGTCACCGCGCCTTCGACCCGCCCGATCGACTCATGCAGCGGGGCCATTGCGGCGCTCATCTCGGACTTTGGCTGGTAATCACGAAACATCGTTTCGCCGATGCTGCCGATCTTCGTCGCCTGCTTTTCGATGTCCTTGCCGTGCTGGTCCAGCCGCCGCTCAAGCCCGCGCTCCATGCCTTTGACGTACGCGCCGATCAGGCCGAGCACGATGCCGATGAGCGCCAGCGCGACATCACGTCCGGTCAGTGAATCGGTGGAGGCATAGGCGACGGTTGACCATGCCAGCGGGAGCACGGCCAGCGGCAGGGCGTAGCGCGCGAGGCTCATTGGACTGGCTCGGCCTTATCCGCCGCCTTCGCCGCCTCGGCATCCACCGCATCAAGCGTGGCGATGATGGCCAGCAGCTCTTTGCGGCGGTCCTGCAGCCGGTAAAGCTGGGCATCGGTTTTGGTCAGCTCATCGATGTGCTGCGCTCTAATTTGTTGCGTCATGTCGCCTCCTAGAAAGTTGCAAGTCCAAGCCAGCTGCTACCGCTGCCGGGCGTCGTTTGAATCCAAAGGCGGAAGCCGCTGCCGGATGATTCACGGCGCCCCACAAGCGTGCCCTCGGGGGCGGTCCACGTTGGACGGCCGAACGAGGCCCCAACCTGGAACCTGATATGCCCGCCAATGTTTGATTGATGCGTGCTCGTCAGCCACAGATCGGCGGATTCGCCACCAACCTTCGCGCCCGTGCCCAATCCCGCGTCAGCAAGCAGGCCCACCGTGTTCCCGCCCGAGCTCAACACCGCAAGCTCCATCACGATTGCGCTGCTGCCACGCGACCTTGCGTAAATCGCATTTGTTCCGGTAGTTTCGGCAAACATGCTGCGGCCGCCAGACCGCACGTTGAGGCCGATGCCGTTGGTCGAGCCGTTGTAAAACGTTCCGGCCGACGTGAATGCCCCCACTGCGGCGCAGTAGAGAGGCGCAACGCCGGTCGGCGGCGCAATCAGCAGCGAAATATCGAGGGAGCCGCCGCCCAGGTCGGGCGGCAGGGTGGCCGCTTGCGTCCCCAGGTGGATGACCTGCGACGCGCCCTGGAAAAACTTTAGCGAGTTGTCAGAGCTATCAATCTGCACACGCGTCCCAAAGGCCGACGTGCGCAGCACGCCCCCCGTGATCGTTGACCCGGTAACCGCCCCGGTCACATTGAGGTTGCCAAATTGATCCAGCGATAGCCGCGTCGTTGTGCCGTTGGTGTAGCGCAGCACCGTGCTACCGGTGAGGCTAGGACCCACCTCCACGCGCCAACCGCTGGTCGCGGTGCGGAAGGTGTTGCCGATGATGTCACCGGCAATCAGGGTGCCGGGCACAGTGACCGTGCCTGCTGCATTCCACGAAATCGCACTGCCACCCACGCCCAAAAACCCGGCGCCGTTGAGGCTCAGTTGTGCGGTGGTCTGGTTGCTGCTGTTGACCGTGCGAATGCCGTTGAATTTGTCGATCTGAACACGGGCACCGGTTTCCGTCGTCACGAAAGTCGCGCCAATCAGCAATCCTGCGGTCACGGTGCCCAGATTCGCCGACAGCGCCGAAAGCGTGCTCACAGTCAGCTTGTCTGCCGTGATGCTGCCAGATGCAATGCGGGCCGCTGCCAGCGTGCCGGTCGTAATGTCCCCGGCGTCCAGATTGCGGATGAACGCGCTTTTTATGTAGACCGAGCCGCCCACAATTTCGAACGGCGCTTGGGCCGTCGAATTGTCAGACGGGTCCACGACGATGAAACGATCCGCCAGAATCCCGAACGTCGTCGTGGCACCCCCAGCAATCAACCCAAATCCGGTGATGCGGCCATTGACGTTGGCGCGAATCGAAAACTGCGCCTCGATGCCGTCGATGCTGGCCATCGCGCTGGTGATCGACGCCGTGTTGTCATCCACCTCGGTGCTGAGCGCTGTAATTGCGCTGGCGTTTGCACTGATCGAACCGCCCTGGCTCGTCACCGTCGCGTCAAGGCCGCTGATCGCGCTTGCATTGCCGCTCACGTCGCCCTGCAGCGTTGTGATGCTGGCCTCAACCGCCGTGATTGCAGCACTGTTCGACGTGATGTCAGTGCCCTGCTGCGTCACCGTCGTCTGCAACCCGGTGATCGCCGACGCATTCGCCGCAACGTCGCCATCGATGTCCTGCAAACCCGATTGGAGCGCCGTGATCGCCGTCGCGTTCGACGTGATGTCAGCACCCTGCTGCGTCACAGTCGTCGTCAGGCTGCTGATCGACGTGCTGTTCCCCGAGACCGTGCCGCCCAGGGCGACAACCTCGGATTCGAGCGCCGTCACCTGCGATGACGTTGACACGAGTTCATCACCCTGCTGCGACACCGTGACTTGCAGCGATTCGATTGCGCCCGCCGTTGCCAGCCGCGCACCCGCAGCAACCGCCGCGCCGCTTTCATCCGACAGCGCGAGCACGGACCCCGCATCGGCGCTCAGACCGAACTCCGGCACGGTCAGGTCGGCAAATATCGCGGTCACGTCCCCTGCCGTCGCTTCGATGTCCTCGCCCTGCTGCGTCACGGTGGTTTCGAGCGTGCTGATGGCGTCGGCGTTCGCGGCAACACCCGTCACCGGGTCCTCGACGACTGCCGTCAGACCAGTGATGTCTGCCGTGTTGGCGGTGATGCGGCCGTCCTGCTCGGTCACCTCCGCTTCCAGGGTGTTGATGGCCCCGGCGTTGGCGGTGATGTCGCCCTCTGCCGCCGTCAACCCCACCTGCAGCGCCGCAATGTTGCTGGCGTTGGCGGAAATGTCAGTGCCCTGCTGGGTGGTCGTCGTCTCAAGCGCACTGATGGCCGCCGCCGACACGGCAATGTTGCCCTCTGCATCGCTCAGATCAGCCTGCAACCCGGTGATGTCGCTGGCGTTTGCCGTGATGTCATCGCCCTGCGAGGTCACCTCTGCCTGCAGCGCACTGATGGCGCTCGCCTGCCCGGCCTGCCCGGTTTCCAGGCTGCTGACATCGGCCTCAAGCGCAGTGATGTCACTCGCGTTGGCGGCAATCAAACCTGCTTGCGTGGTGGTGGTGGTTTGCAGCCCGCTGATGGCCGTGGCGTTGGCCGCTGCCTCACCCTCGACGGCCGTCACGTCCGTCTGCAGTTGGGTAATGTCGCTCGCGTTGGCGGTGATGCGGCCGTCCTGCGAGGTCACCTCTGCCTGCAGCGCACTGATGGCGCTCGCCTGCCCGGCCTGCCCGGTTTCCAGGCTGCTGACATCGGCCTCAAGCGCAGTGATGTCAGACGCGTTGGCGGCAATCAGCCCGGCCTGCGCGGTGGTGGTGGTTTGCAGCCCGCTGATGGCCGTGGCGTTGGCCGCGATGCCGCTTTCGGCAGTCTGCAGATCGGCCTGCAGACTGGTGATCGCGCTGCTGTTGGCCGTGATCTGCGTGCCCTGCGTCGAGACCGTGGCATCCAGGCTCGTGAAGGCATCCGACAGCGCGGTGATGTCCTGCTCGGCAGCGTCAAGTTCAGCGGCCACGGCCGTGATCGCGTTGGCGTTGCTGGAAATGTCGTTGCCCTGCTGCGTCGTCGTGGTTTCCAGCGCGGTGATGGCCGTGGCCTGCGCCGCCTGCCCCGTCTCGACCGCCGTCACGTCGCTGATCAGCCCGGTGATGGCCGTCGCGTTGCTGGTGATGCGACCGTCCTGGTCGGTCACTTCGGTTTCGAGCAGCGAGATGGCTGCGGTGTTGGCCGCCACCGCTTCGCCGATGCTCGCAAAGTCGCCGATCAACTCCCAAAACGCCACGTCGGGCGGCGCCACAGACGGCGCGGTCTGGTCCGCAATGGCACGGTATAACTTGCCGTCAAACACCACGGCGTCGTTGATCAGGTAATCGTTGCCGGTATCAAAGTCCGGCGTGTTGAGAAGGTCGGCAAGCTCTGCCTGGATGCTGTTGATCTGCCCCGCTTGCGCGGCCTGCGCGGCGGCCAGGTCGTCAACCGAATCGTCCAGCCCGGCCACCAATCCGTCGAGGCCGGTCACGTCGGCCTGCAAATCGGTCAGGGTGGTGTCGATCACTCCCAGTTGCGCATCGATGCCGCCGATGTTGCTTTCAATGCCAGCCACCTGGTCGCGGAAGGCTTGGGTGAATCGGTCCGGGTCAATCGTGTTCGGCGCCAGAAAGTCTTCGACGTTGACCGGGTCAATGCGGATGGCCTGCACCGGTCCGGTCGCTGCTGTGGCGGCGCTGGCATTGCCGCTGCTGTCCACCGCCACCAGGCGATACCAGTAGTTGATGCCCGGCACCAGCGGGGTATCCACGTACACGCTGCCGCGCGTCTCCGCGATCAGGTTTTGCGGCCCGGCCGTAAACAGTCCGCTGGTGCCGCGATGCACGCGGGTTTGCAGCCAGTCGGTATCGGGCGGGTTGGTCCACCGCAGCACCGCCTTGTCGAGCCCGCCGGTCAGGGTCAGGCCCGTGGGCACCGCCGGCGGCGTGGTGTCGCCGACAATGGTGTGCTGTCGCAGGCCCGACCAGTCCGACGCGTTGCCGCTGTAATCCACCGCCCGCACGCGGAAGTAGTACGTCGCACCCACGCGCGCAGGGAACACGGTGTAGCTGGTGGCCACGGTCGCGTCACGGAAAATGCCGCCGGCCACCGCGCCCTCTTCGAGCCCCACGGCCACGGTGTCGCTGCCATCAAACATGGCCAGCACGAACGCTTCTTCCTCATTGCCAGAGCGGGTGTCGGCGGCCACCTCGGCTTCGTCAGTCCAGTATTCGATTTCGTAAAACAGCCGGCCGCTGTTGTCGGTGGCAGCCTCCCACTCGGCAATCAGTGCGGCGCTGGTGTAAAGGTCGGCCTCTTGCACCTCGCTGCGCAGGGTCAGCCCGGTGGGCACCGTAGGCGGCACGTTGTCTTCCCACGGCAATCCCTGAGTTGTGCTCTCAAACTCATCAGACGCCGGGCCGGGGCCAAACAAATCGCGCAGCACCAGGCGGTAGTAATACGTCGTGCCGGCCTCAAGCCCCTGCACGATGATGGGCATCTCGGTGCCGCCGTCATACACCACGTTGTCGGGGCCGGGCGTAAAGCCCTCGGTGGTGCTCATGTGCACGCGTACGCCGGCATAGTCGCCATCGTCCGGTGTGCTGTACTGCATTTCGATGGCGCTAAAAAACGCCGTGGCGATAAAGTCACCCGGCAACACCGGCGCAGGATTGATCGCCTGCTTTTCGGCGGGCGTGGCGCTGATGCGGCCATCACGCGAGCGCGCCATCACCTCAACCAGAAACTCACGCTGCGGCCCGGCCAGCCCAGCGGCTTCGGCGTCCAGCGCGTTTTGCGCGTAGGTGTAAGTAAAGCGCGGCGCGCGCACGTACTGCAAGCGCAGCTGCACCGGCGAGCCACCGGCGCTGAAGATGCGCACGCGGTAGTCCTGCGCGCCGGTCACGGCATCCCATTCAAGCGGGGCGTCGGCGCCGTTGAACTCACTCACCGTCGGCGCAAAACCCGCAATCCTCAGATTGGCAACATTCAGCGCCGCGTCGGGCGTTGCGCCGGCATCCGGGTCTGGCACCGGCACTGCGGCGTCAGTCAGGGTGATGAGCTCCGTCGGCCCGTCGTCATCAACAATGCCCGCGATCGACACCGCTCGGGCGCGAAACTCGTACGTGGCACCGTCAGCCACAAGCACCACTCGCGCTTGGCCGTTGGGGTCGGTCAATCCGCCGCTTTGCCACGCCACATCGCCCACGCGCCGGTAGTCGATTGCGCTGTGGGAGTAGTCCTCGGCGTCCGGCTCCTCGGGGTCCGGCGGCTCTACGGTGGCCACCACGGTGCTTAGGTCACCCTCGGGCGTGCTGGGGGTGTTGATCTGCTCCACAAGCGAGATGCTTAGCGCCTCGCCGCCGGTGGCCTTGGCCAGCGCAACGGCTTCGGCCCACGGGCCTGCGGTGCCGTCTGCCGCCACGCCGCGAATGCGCACGCGGTAGTCGGCGTTGGCGTCGGCAATCACAAAGGTATACAGCCCGCTGTTGGGCTGCCAGGGGCGCATCTCCCACGTGCGTTCGCTGGCGCGCAACAGGGCGGCCTCAACGTAGGGCACACCCACCGGCGAGCTGGGGAACACGTAGCTCACCAGGATGCGTGGCGTACGCGACCCGTTGCTGCCGCGCAGCGCAGCATCAGTGCCCGCCAGCACGTTGACAATCACCGGCTCGGGCGGTCGCGTTTCAGCCCGCGTTACGAGCGGGTCATACGGCGGTATCGGCCCGGCGTCGAACACCTGCAGCGAGCTGTAGGGCACGGCGGTGATGCGGGCCTGCATGTCGGCCTGCGGCTCCATGCCGGTGATCAGCCAGTCCTGCGTGACCAGTCCGGTTTCACCGAACGCGGCCAGGTCACCCACCTTGACGCCCGCCGGCAGGCCGCCGTTGAGCGTCAGGGTTTTGTGCGTGCCGGGCGCGTTGGTGATGGTCGACAACGACTGGGTGCCGTCATCCCGCCGGATGCGCAACTGGTAGGTTTTGCCCACCTCCACCGTCAGCGACTCGTCCAGGGTCACGCTGCCGACGGTGGTCGCCTTGATGCGCCCGGCACCCAGCCCCAACAACATGGCGTCGTGCTGATAGCGCACCACGTCGCCCCGGCGGCACACGAGGTTTTCGATGTCGGCCATCCACGTGGCCGTCTCCGGGCGCAACACGGCCACAGCCTGAAAGTAGCGGCCCTCTATAAACGCCTGCTGCTCATCGGTGAGCCCAAACAGCGCCAGACTTTCAAACTCGGTGGCCACCTCGGTGCCGCCGCTGCCGTCCTCGCTGTAGCCGTCGGCATACACGATGCGCTCGCTGTCTTGCCAATCCGCGTCCCGGTCCTTGAACTTGACCTTGAGCGCGTGCAGCGGGCGGGAGAAGGTTTTGGTCGCGCCAAAGTCCCAGCAGTTGCGCGGGGTAAATAACTGGCGCGGCACCTTATCCGGCATATCTTCCACGACGCTGAACAGCCCGTCGCGAATCGAAAACGCCGCGCGGCCGGTGCTGGCGACATTGCGCGCGGCTTCGTACACCGTGGTGCGGCCGTCGAAGATGCCGTTGAACTCGCGATCATCAGCCGTGTTGCGCGCGGCCCAGTCGATCAGCGCATCGTCGTCCACGCGCGCCACGTCCAGCGGGCGGCCGGTGGCTGCGCCGGTGAGCACGTCGCGATAGATCCACGCCGGGTTGCTGGTGCGCTGCATCACCCAGGCGCTGCCGTTCCACACCGGCAGCGGGGCGTGAGCCACCACGCTCAGGTTGTTGACAACGCCGTTGAGTTGGTCTGTGGTGCGAATGCGCAGGGCCAGAAACGCCAGCCCAGCCGGCACGGTCTGGGCAATGTCGGCGCCGATGGTGCGCAGCGCGCGCCACGCAAAATCGGCCTCCACATTTGCTGCATCGACCAGGTTTATTCCGAAAAAGTTTCCGTCGATGCTCTCACGTCGCGTCAGCCGCACGTCGTACGCGGCGCTGGTGGGCAGCTCGATTTGCACGCTCAGGCTGACGGGTTTCACCTCCGATCCCTTGATGAACCACCGCCGCCCGACGGGGGGATGAGACTCGATGGTGTTCACGATGTTCAGCACATTCTCGCCGGCCGGATCATTGTTGCCATCGACCAACGGATAGTTGCCGGAGTACGCCTCGCGCCAGTCGCCGGCAACGAATCCCGGCACATCGCCGGGCACTTCGGCATCGGGCGGGGCCACCACCAGCCACGGCCCGGCCGAGCCGGATGCGCGCACTTCTATCGTGAAACTCGCCGCCGCTGGGTTGGGCCGGCCATTGCGGAAAAACACGACGGCAGGGGCCGCAACATCGACAGAGATCATCCGCCCCGCAGCGGCGGTCCGGGTCGCCGTTACGCCGTCATCATCAAACACCGGCGCTTCGGGGGCGACCTCGATCACGTTGCGAGTGAACAGCGTCAGCGGCGGGTCACTGTCACCGCCCGGCAGCCACTCAAGCTCCCAGTCTGCAAACTCATTCAGCGCCGTTTCGCCAATGCGCACGGTGCCGGGCACGGTGCTGGTGCCGCCCACATCTGGCGCGCGGTGCAGGCCGGGGGCCAGGCCGTCAATCTCAAGCGGGCCGTGGCCCAGGCACAGCAACATGCGCAGGTACTGATCACTGCCCTCGCTCTCGCTGAACGGCCGAGACGCCTGCGGCGGGAACACCCGATGCGTGCCGTACAGGCGCGGAATCACCCCGAAGGGCTGCAGGGCATTGCTGGCGTTGGGCAGGCCCTCAAACGGTTTGAGCGGGTCGAACCGGTCGAGTGACTGCGTGCTGGGCGGGACGAGCGCATTGATCGCAAGATTGCCCGCCAAGTTGACGGCCAGCCCCCAGCCCGCAGCCGCGCCCGCACTTGCCCCCGCGCCCGCAATCCCTGCGCCAATACCCGGCGCCGCAAACGCCAGCGCCAGCGTGGCCGCCAGCCGCAGCGGGTCTTTGCCGCCCCCGCCGCCCTCTGCCGTGGCAATGAGAACAACATGCTGATCGACCTGCGGCACATAGCCCAAATCATCGGCCCGCTCGCCCTCGACAAACGCCAGCACCGCCCCGCCCGCGCCCATGTCGGCCAGCGTACAGCCCACCGGTACGCGGTCATCAACCACGCCCGCCCGTAACGGATGGGGCTTGATCGTGGCGCGAAAGGTGGCGGCAGCTTCGGTCATTGACGGGCCTCAGAAACAAAAAAACCGCCGAAGGGCGGTTGGGTGAACAGCATGCGCAGCGGTTACGCGGGCTCGGGCTCGGGCTCGGGCTCAATCACTGCAACGTCCAGCCGAATGCTCAACACGCGCCCCGTTGGAATATCGGCGGGCGTGCCGTTGATGCTTGTGCTCACCAATACGGTGCCTTCGACTTCGGCAATCTCAACGCCGATCATTCGCTGACCGTCGTCGTCACGCGGAACACCGGTGCGCCAGCCGTCGGTAGCCATGCCAATAGCCCCGGTGATTTCATATTCACCTACATCAGTGCGAATGCACTCAATTGATTCTGCCATTTCAGAGCGAGTCGTGATTTCACCCGCGCCATTGATGTTAATAGCTGCTTTCATGATTAAACCTCCTTGATAAAGCCGTTAGCATCCACGAATACCGCTTTAGTGGTACCGGGATTGCCCGCAATATGTAGTGATTGGTTGCCGCCTATACTGTCACCGGGGCGGCCCGCAAACGAAACACCATTTCCAAGTACAGATAGCTCAGTGCCCTCTGTCAATTCTGCGGCTAATTTAGCACTCAAAAAATCAGTGGAAAGATCATTGTTTCGGCGCCCGACAAAACCCACTCGACGCAATACAAAGGAGTTTGTTTTGACTGCGTACCACGCAGTCCCAGCAACATCTACTGTAAGCAATTTCACAAAAGGAACTGAATCCGGCCCCGCAGAACTGCCAGACGATTGTTGAACGCTAACAATGTCCGCCGACCCCGAAGAGGTTGCAATAAAAATATCTAGTCGTACGGATCGATTTACAGCAGTCGTGTCAAGACCATTTACTCCCAAAAACGCTGTACCGTTGACACGATCACCGCTATTTGCGCGCGCCAGAAGTAAATAGATACGGTTTGATTCCTCGTTGCTTATGAAAAAAGCAACGAATGTGCCCACGTCACCGCCACCACCACTTTGGGTTAAGCCATTCACCAAATCCTGCCCCGTAGGCACTTGCGTCAGGCCGGGGCCGATTCCACCGCCCGCCTGTTTCAGCAACCGCCCCGTCGTGCCATCGAACAGGGCAAGCCGGTCAGCGGTGACGGCGGCAGGCCCGCGCACGAAGTGGTTTTGCAGCCACGTGCGCAGCGCCAGCAGGCTCCACTTTCTGGTAGGCGTTGGTGTTGCGCCCCCAACGGGCGGGCTGCCTTGCTGCAGTGCGAGCAGATGGGCGTCGTTTTCAGCGGCAGTAACGCTGAGGTCTGCGAAAAATTTTGCTTCGGATGGGAGTGCCATTGTTCAGTCCTTTCGGTAGTGGTAATAACCATCGATTCGCCGCGCCCAGGCGGGCGAGCGCAGCGAGTCGATAACGGCCCCTTGATGGGGGTCGAGGGTGTGCAAAAAATCAGGGCGGGCAAGGCATATGCCCACATGAAACGGGCGCCCCAGCACGTTGAGCACCACGGCATCGCCCCAATGGGGCATCTGCACCGGATGCCACGCGCGGTCAATCTCAAACCGCGCCAGGGCGCAGGTCTCGGCGCGGTTGTCGCTGCTCAGGTAGCGGCCGTCATGACTGGGCAGCCGGTGCCCAAACTGTTCGGCGTAGAACAGCCGCAGCAGGCCCCAGCAGTCGAGCCCGGCAGACTCGTCCCGCCCCTTGTCGGCATACGGGATGCCGACGTAGCCGGACACCGCGCGCGCGCCGTCAACCACCGCTGGGCCGCCCGAACAGACCGGGGAATTGCTGCGGGTCAAACGTGCCGGCCGGAAATGCCATCTGCATCACTGGCTCGTAGGTCAGCGTGGCCTCGATGGACTCGACGCTGTACTGCGCGCTGGCCATCTCGAACTCGAACGGCCCCACTTCCACCGCGTCAGGGCGGCTGGCGGCAATCACCTCAAGCCGCACGCGCGGCATTGTTGGCAGACTGCGCACGGCCTCAACGAACCGGCGATCCACGTTGCTGATGCGCAGCTGCACGGCAGACAGACGATCAGCCACGTCAGACGGCAGCGCAATCTCGAACGGGAATGCCTCGTAGGCATCGCCCCGGCTCACAAGGGGCTCGGTGTTGTTGACCACCCGCACGGTGGCGAGGTCGGGATGCGTGATGGTCAACAGCGGCAGCCACACCTCGGCTGAGTTTTGCCGCAGCATCTCGGCAATGGCAGCAGCGCTGAGGCTCATGGCAGGCGCACCAGTTGCATGGTGAGGCGCCAGCCCACGCCCATCGGGGCCACCTCGGGCGCGCCGACGATGCGATATTCGTGCACCGCCTCGGTGCCCTCAAACGCGGCGTCGAACGGCAACGCGCCCTGGGCAATGGTGGTGTAGTAGAACGTCTCCCACTCAGCGCGCAGGGCGTTGGTGTCGAGGTAAAACGACGCCAAACGCGGGCGCGGCGTGGCGGTGTAGCGCAGCCGCGTGAGTTGCGGGCCTTCGACCGGCGCTTGAATCACGCCCCAGCCTTCGGTGGCCTGATAGCCCTCGCGCAGCGGGCATTGCGGCAGTAGTGCGGGCCACACGGCCATCAGAAGCTGCCCCGGCGTTGCAGGCCGTAGGTGCGTTCAAGGGCGCGCGCGGTGGGACCGCCTTCGCCGATGTCGCGGATGACCATATCAACCGTCTTGTCATTGCCCGGCCCCATGCGCGATGACACCTGCCGGGCATCGATGGGCACGCTGCTCTGGTTGGTGATGTTGAGGTACACGTTGCCCGCGCTGGCATCGTCATCAATCAGCGTGTTGGTGCCGTTGTTGAGTGGCGTGACGAAGCCAGACTCGTCCGCCATCATCAGGTACTGGCTGCCGCCGCTGGTGAGCAGCTCGGGCACGCCGCCTTCGTTGATCTCGTACAGCCCGCCCGACTTCACCGGGCCGCCGTATTGGCGGCCGCCATCAATCGGGATGCTCAAGCCGGGGTTCATCTGCGGCCCGCCACCACCGGTGAAATACGCACCCAGCGCGCCGGCGCCCTGGCCGATCACCGAATTGACAAGTCCTGCCGCAGCCGCTTCGGCAGCCATGCGACGCATGATGTCGACAAAGCTGCTGAGCATGCCCTTTAGGCCATCCTCAAAGGGGTCGAACAAAATGTCAGACAGCTCGCTTTGCACGTTACGGGCGGCACTGCGGCCCGATTCCTCCATGGCCACAGCCCAGATGTCGGCCTTCTTTTTCGAGTCGTCCAGCGCGTCCTGCGCGTCGGCCACGGCGCGGTTGTAGGTTTGCTGATCAATGGCGCCTTCCGCCACCAGCTCATTGAGGCGGCGCACGGTGTCCATGTAGCTTTCGAGCGGAGTGCGGGTGGCCTCGATGATGGCCGCGCCCTCTTGCATCATTCGGTCGTAAGCAGCCTGCTGATCCGTCGCCAGTTTGGCGGCCGCGGCGTGCATCTCCATGTCTTCGCTGAGGTTGATCAGCATTTGGCCGTAGGCCTCGCCCTGCGGGCCGGCGGCGGCGATCACACGCGACAAGTCACCCACCTGAACCCGGTAGCGCATGAGCGCCGACTCGCCCATGTCGGCGGTGGCGAGCTGCTGTTGCATGTCGGCCGCCATGCCGGTGAGTTCGGTGAGCGCGGATTGCTGGGCGGTGACGAGCGCCGCCATTTCTTTGGCGTTGGGCAGCAGCTTGCGGCCTACGGAGCGGCCGGTTTTCTCTGCACCCTTCTCAAGCTCCGCGCCGCGCTCTTCGAAGGTCTTGATGATTGAATCGAAGGCGCCGTTGGCGATGCCACTGACGTCGCCAAACATCTCTTTGGCGATGACACCAATGCGGGTTAACTGCTCTTCGTTACGACCCGGAATAAAGAAATCAATCGGCTTTTCAGCGATGGTGGCGGCAATGGCGATAACACCACCCAGCGCCTTGCCCACCGCGTTGATGGAGGCAAGCGCAACCGTCACGGTGCCCACGACAACCCGAAAGGCCATATCCAAGCCGCTGACCATGGTGTCGGTGGCGTCACCCTTTTCGGTGACGGTGACCAGCTCTTCACTGAGCCGCACCAGTGTGGGCAGCATGGCCGTGGTGAGCTGGTTGCTGAAGCCGCCGGCCGTGCTGCCGAGCAGGCTAAGGTTGCCCTGAAACTCTGCCGATGCTGCCACCGCCTCATCACTGAGCACGGCACCAACGCGCTCAGCCCGGTCGCCAAGGTTTTTGAATTCCTGTCCACCATTTCGCAGCAGCGGAATAAGCGCGGTGGTGTCGGAGGCCATGGCCTCCAGGTAAAACGTCATGTCGGCCTGCGACAGGTTCGCAGCCTCCAGTGAGTCGAAGTACAGCTGCAGCGCCTGCGGGCCGCTGAGGTCGCGGAAGGCATCGGCCGTCACGCCCACCTTGGGCGCGATGACCTCGAAAAAGTCCGCCATTGGCCCAGCGCCGGTGGCGTTGAAGTCGCCCACCCGGTCGTTCACATCCTTGAGGATGTCGCTGAGCTTTTCCTGTTCGATGCCTACGGTACGAGCGCCGAAGGCCAGCCGCTGAAATTCCTCAGCGCCCGCGTTGGCTACCCGCGCCTGGTTGGCGATGTCACGCGCGCCAGAGGTGACCGCCGCCACCACCGCGCCCATGCCCGTTGCCGCACTGCCAGCCAGTTGGCCGAATTGCTTACCGAGCTTTTTGAGGTCTTCGCTGGACTTCTTTTCAAAGTTGCCCAGCTTCTTCTGCGCCTTGCCCAACTCGGCCTGGTACTTCGCCGTCTCGGCCTCCAGCCGCACGACCAGCTTGGCAAGATCAGTCACTGGGTTTCACCTTTGCGCCTTTGGGGCGCGGCTTGGCCATCATTCGCAGGGCGGCGAGTAGCGAGCCCCGGTTTTGGGTTTGGGTGGCGATGCGGGGTTTCAGCAAAAAGTCTTTCCACGACATCACGCGGCGCAGCTTTTTGGGGCCGTAGTTGGCAACCGCCGAGGCAATGAGCCCCGCGTGCAGGTTGTCGCGCCACGGGCCCCAGGGCTCGTCTTGCCAGTACGCGGTGAGCAGGTTCATATCGCTCACCGGCAAGGCCATGACTTCACTCGGCGGCCGCCCCAGCAGCAGGCTGATCCGGCACAGCATCAGCTCCTGGGGCGTCAGCGTTTTTTTGGCGCTGCACGAACTCCAGAATGGCCCCGGCAATGGGCACCACCAGCTCGCTGGGGCCGGTGCTGAGCGCCTTGGCCTGCTCGTCGGTGAGGCAAGGGACGCCGTCGGCATCAATCACGCAGGCACGCAGCAAGTGGGCCATGGCCTCATCGCCACGGCCCTGCTTGTTGAGGCCGTGAAACAACGCGTGCGCGGCCGCCGAGGGCTCGCGCACGCGCACGGTGATGCCGTCTGCATCCACCTCGGCCGTCTTCACATCAGCGGCGCGGGCCAGCAGCTTTTCGATGAGCGAACTCATGCGACGGTGCTCTGTTCCCACTCAACCTCGCCCACGATCTTGAGCGTGAAGCTGATGGCCGAACGGCCATTCACCGGCGCGCTGACACGCCACGCGCGGACAATGGCGGGGAACAGAAAACCATCTTCAGGCAACGGCGCCTTGGTGATGATTTTGTAGTTGCCGGTGGTATTGCCTTTGTAGGCGTCGTACAGGGCGCGAATTTGCTCGTCCTGCATGATGGCGTTGACCTGCAGCGGAATCTCGAGCCCATCGGCCAGGCCGTTGCGATACCGCATGATGTCGTCGCACAGGGTAGTGATGTCGATCAGCGATTTTTCTTCGCCAATCTCGCCCACATCGAAGGCCGCGCACATGTCGGCGAATACTTCCGGCTCGGCACCGTCGCCGATCTGGAATTTGAAGTCGTTACCAATCAGCTCATCAGCCATGACGGCCTCCAATAAAAAAGGCCCGGTGAAGGGCCTGAAACGAAAAAACCGCCTTGCGGCGGTTCGGGGGTGAATGGGTTGCGGTTATTGCGGTTGGCGTTGGTGCCAGATCTCAAAATCCATGCTCACGCGGTACAGGCCGGGCTCGGGGTCCATCAGGTCGAGCTCGTTGGTGAGGCTGATTTGCTGCACCAGGTAGCCGCCCATGAGTCCGCGAAAGTCCACCAGGCAGGCCTCTATCGCCCCCGCCAGCGCCTGCGCGCCGTTGTAGGTGCGGGCGTAGGCATCAAGCTGCTGCTGCGTGCGCGCCAGCCCGGCGGTGCCGCAGTAGGTCACCTGCCGCTCACGGTTGATGGTTTGGTAAACGATGCACGGGACGCGCTGCTGACCGGCATCGCTTTGCGGGATGACCATGGGCCAAATGCGCGGCGGCGGGCCTTGCAGCAGCACTGCGGCCACGGAGTCGGCATCCAGCGCCAACACGGTGGCGGTGCCGTCATCAAACGCGGCGAGCGCAAAGCGTTGGGCTTCGTCCACCTCATCCCGCACGGCCACGATGTTGGCCACGCCGGCGTCAGCCGCCAAGTGCTGAAACAGGCCGTCGTAAATCATTTGCGCGGGGTCCGAGGCCGCCGCTGCGGGCCATTGATGGCGCGCTTGATGCTGCGCAGCCCGGCGCGCCCCATGGCGTCGATCTGCGCGGCCTGCGTGTTGGCCATGGCCGGGCGCAGCCAGGGCCGCGCCGGGGTTTTCGAGGTGCCCAGCTCGCCAAAGATGGCGGCATAGAACGCCTCGGACCGCACGCCAATGGCGGCGCTGGCGCGTTGCCCGCTTCGGTCGAGCTTGGTCACCACGCGCACCGATCGCTTCGAAAAACCCGGCGCCACCAGCCGCCCCTTGTAGGTTTTGTGCATGCGCGTGCCCACGGGGATGTTGGCCTGCGCCTCTTTCTTCACCACGTTGCCACCCGCCCGCACCATGGCGCGCAGCGCTTTGCCGGTGACGGCATCACCCAGGGCGGCCAGTTGGGCGTCCAGCTCAGCGAAGCCTTCAAGCGGCATGGGGCACCACCTTGGCGTGCGTGCCGCGCAACACGGTGCGCTTCACTTTTTCGTAGTCCGGCGTGAGCCCGGTGAGCCACGCGGTGAGCGCCACGCCGTACAGGTACGGCCGCACCCACCACGAAAACCTCACCGCGATGGTGATGCGCTTGCTGGCCATGTCAGCCCCTCCAGCCATCTGCGCCGCGAACGACGCACATGAGGTTGATGTAGGTGCGCCGCTCATCCGGCAGCACGGCGGTGATGTCGTAATAGGTCGGCACGCCGGCCACGGTTTCGACGGCGCGCATCTTGGGCTTGACGTGCGGGCACATACGAATGCGAATGCGGGTGGTCACCTCGCTGGCCACCTGTTGGGCCACGAACAGCTCACGGCCCGACAGGCTGCTGATCTCTGCCCACAGGGTTTCGACCGGCTGCCACGTCCACACCGGTTCGCCACCGGCAATCTGCGTTTCGATGCGTTGCTGCACCTCGATGCGGCGCCGCAGCGGCCCGGCCCTCATAGCCGGAATATCCGGTAGGGCGACAGCAGCGCCTTGGCGCCCTGCGGCAGTTCGTTGACGGTGCCCATCACCTGGTCTTCGCGGTGCTCGTGCAGGCTGCCGAGGATGAGCTTGACGCCCGCCTTGATGTCTTGCGGCACGGCGGCGGGCTCGCCATAGCCCGCGACGAACTCGATGCGCACCGCCTCGGGCACCGCCGCCACGCAGGGCCAGCACTCGCTGTAGCGCGGCAGGATGCGCGGCGGCCAGCTGCTGTTGCTGGCCTGATAGCCGGTGATGGTCTTGCTGGTGGGCTGGCCTTCTGCGTCCAGGTCCAGGCTCATGTAGGTGATGCTGGTGACGCTGAGCAGCGGCCCCAGCGGCAACACGATGGCAGCGGGGAAGCGGTCTGCTGTCGTAAGGCTGCCGAAGCGCGGCGGCCACACCTCGCCATCCTGCGCGGCGTAGGCACCCACCCAGGCGCTGCCGGGAAAGGCCTCAAGCGTCATCTCGAACGAGCGCGCCACGAAGGCGCGGCGGGTGTACTGCTCCGCCATGCGCGCAGCGGCCAGCACCTGCGCTTCGATGAGCGTGTCTTCAGCATCGTGATCAACGCGCAGGTGCAGCTTGGCTTCGTCCAGCGTGAGCAGCGGCGCGGGCGCCGGGTCGTTGGGCAGCTCGGTGAGGCCGTAGCGCATCAGCCGCGCTCAACCGGTGGAGTGGCCACGCGCTTTTCAGGCAGCAGCTTTTTGGCGAGGCGCTTGAGCGCCTCCCGCCGTTTCTGGCAACTCTGGCAGGCCATGGTGGTTACTCCGGGAATTTGGGAAAGGCGCCGCCCGAGCGAAGCCAGGCGGCGCGTGCAACGGTGAAGCGCGTTACTGCACGCCCGCCTGCGGCTCGGGGCTGTAGCGCAGCCCGCTGAGCATGAGCAGGCCAGAGGCGGCCACAGCAACGCTGGTTTCGACCTCTACAGCGACGAAGGCGAAGCCCCCGGCGTCGTCAAGGGCGGAGTCGACCGCGTTGACGGTGACGGTGTACGGCGCGGTGATGGCCGGGTCATCTTCGGGGATGACGACTTCGGTTTCGGCCAGCAGCTTGCTGCCGGTGCCGCCCGCCGCCGTGGCCTGCAGCAGCCGCACGGTGACCGTGCTGCCCTGCAAAACCGCCGGCACGCTGGCGACGCCCGAGAACTGCCGCGCGCCGCTGATGCTGTGATACGGGCCGGTGGCGGCGGTGCTGGCATCAGCAGTCGTCGGCCCGGCCTTGAAGGCGACGAAGTCCGTCGCTTTGCCGTGGGTGATATTCATGTTGCGATTCTCCAAATAGAGGGTTGGAGCCCAGCCCCGCGAGGGGCCGGGTCCGGTGCCGCGTTGGGGTTAGGCCGCGCCGAGCACGATGAAGGGCGATACCTCGTAGCCCTTCTCTTGCTTAAACGGTTTGGTGAGCCAGGGCTGGCCGTCGACGTTCCAGAACACTTTGAACACGGTCTTGTTCTCTTCGAACTTGACGTGCTCGCTGGCCGCCACAAACGGGCCGCTGCCGTCCTTGATCAGGTAGTAGCTGAGGTTGGCCAGGGCGAGGCTGCCCTTGGCATCAGCCAGCGGGCTGAACTCGTTCCACAACAGCGGATAGCCCAGCAGCGTTTGCGGCACGCCTTCGCGGGCGTTGGGCTGCCAGATGAAGTTGCCTTCGTCGTCCTTGATGCGCATGAGCGTGGTCAGCTCGCTTTGCGACGCCGTCCAGATGGGCGTGCCACCGCGCATCAGCAACTTGCCCAGCATGGCGGTGAGGTTGGCGTAGGTGATGCCGCTGGCACCGCGCGACACCGTGACGGTGGCCGGCGCGTTGATCAGACCCATGGGCTTGGCAATGCCGTTGCCGTTGAGGAAGGCATCTTCCTCAGCTGCGATGACGGCATCACGCATCAAGCCCTGCAGCACCGGACCCGCCGCCTGCCAGTTGCGCAGCAACTTGTCGGTGACCTCCAGGGTGGCCGCGACTTCTTTGGGCTCCAGGGTGATCTGGCGCAGCTTGGCGTCGGTCTTGGGCTTTTGTGCGCCCTCGCCGATCCACGTGGTTTTGACGCCGCCGCGGGCAGAGGTGCCGGTGGCGCCGGTGTCCTGATCGAGCGCGGGCATGGTGACGGCGGCATCCGGCGGCGAGCCTGCCGGGATGACGCGGGCGCGCGGCCGGAACATGGCGTCTTGCGCCTCAACCCGCAGCATCTCACCCACGAACTGGGTGGGTACGGCAAAGCCGCCGCTGGGGCCATCGTCCATGCGCTGATCCGCCTTGCGCTCGTGGTACATGGCGGCCAGGCGCTGGTCGTCACGGTTGCGCGCAATCGTCACCATGAACTCGCCGAGGCTTTCAAACTCACGCGCGGCGGCCGGGGCAGCAGCGCCGGGCGCGTTGGCAATGTCAGCCCCGGCAATGTTGCGGGTGCTGTTACGCGGTTGGGTGGCGGTTGCCGTGAGGGTGCTGACATCATCGGCGCGGGCAATGCGCTTTTCGATGGCAGCGTGTTCGGCCTTGAGCGTTTCGAACTGCGCCTGCTCGTCGTCAGACAGGTCGCGATCGTCGGCTTCGGCCCCGTTCACGAGCGCATTCATCTCATCGATGAGTGCAGCCCGCTTTTCGAGCAGTGCTTTGAGCATTTTGGAAACTCCAGTTGATACCGACAGGCATAAAGCCGCCCAGCCCCCGGTCGGTGACGGGAGCGAACGTGATGGCCCGAAGGCCGGGAAAGGTGAGGGCTGCTAGCCGCCCATGCGGCGAATGGCCATGCGGGCGGCGCGCGCCCGCGTTGGGGCCGAGGCACCGCCGTGCAGGGTGGCGCCGTAGCGATTCAGGGTTTCTTCAAGGCTGGCGACCCGGTCGGCCATGCCGCGCTTGACGGCATCGGCCGCCAGCACCATGCGGCCCTGGCCGAACTGTTCGCGCACCACGCTGGTGGCCACGCCACGGCCTGCGGCCACGTCGTCAATGAACATGCCGTGAAAGGCGTCAACGTCAGCCTGGATGGCGGCCTTCGCCTCTTCGCTGAGGGGTTCGTAGGGGTTGCCCTCGACCTTGTACTTACCGGCGCTGATGAGGGTGTCCTTCACGCCCAGTTGCTCCAGGTAGGCGCTAACGTCTTCGTGCAGGGTCCACACGCCGATGCTGCCGACGCTGCCGGAAGGGGTGACGGCCACGTCGTCAAGCTGCGCGGCAATCCAGTACGCGGCGCTGGCGGCGGTGGCGTTGACGCTGCCCACGATGGGCTTGCCGCCACGCAGGCCACGCAGCTCGGCGGCCAGCTCGACAACGCCGTCGGTGACGCCGCCGGGGCTGTTGATGTCAAGCACGATGGCCTTCACGGCATCGTTGTTCTTGAGTTGGCGCAGCTCGCTGCCGAGCCGTTCGTAGGTGGTGTTTCCGCTGCTTTCTTGCAGCGAGCCCATGCGGTGCGTGAGCACGCCACGCACCGGCAGCACGGCCACACTGCCCGAGGCACCGGCAATGCTGGCGGCCTTGCCGGGCGTGACCTTGGCGTTGTTGGCCAGGTAGTGCACACCGCCGTTGTCGGGCTCGGCATCGAACTCCAGGTCGCCGCCCTGAGCCTTGATCTTGAGCGCGGCGAGCATGGCCGTGAGCTTGTCCGGGTCCATGGCCCAGGTGCGGCTGGCGGCGTACATGAGCAGGTGGGCGTATTTCATTCGGTGACCTCGGTGGTGTCTTCGTCAACCGGCGCGCGCGCCGGGGCGGTGGCCGCAGTGGTGCCCGGCGCGGGCGCATCCACCGGCACCCAGTTGCCGGGGCGGTGGTAGCCGTCGAGGCCGGGTTCGGTGTTGCGGTCTTCCAGCTCGCGCACGTCGTTGGCGCTAAACGCCCCGACCTCGCGCATGCCTTTGTAGAAGGCGACGCGGGCGGCCATGTCGCCGCGCAGCAGCGCCTGGGTGCTGCACTTGACGTAGTAGCCCTGCGCGCGCTCGGTTTCGGTGAACAGCTTTTCGTCGAACTCCAGCTCCATCTGCGCGATCCACGGCCCGAGGGTGTAGACAACGAAGCCGATCATCAGTTGTTCGATGCCGCTGCCCCAGTTACTGGTGCCCGAGGCCTCTTGCAGCATGGCCAACGGCACGTTGTACATGCGGGCGATTTCGGCAATCTGGAAGCTGCGCGAGCCGACGAACTGGGCATCGTCCGGGCTGACCGTTGTCGGGATGAACTTGGCGCCCTCTTCGAGCACCTTGATGCGGTGGGCACTGTCGAGCCCGCCCTGTGCAGCCACGCTGTCGGCCAGGTTCTTTTGCGCCTGCGGGCTGAGCGACAGCGGGTGCTGCACAAAGCCGCCGCTGCGCGCCTCGTTGGCGAAGAACTTGCCGCCAAACGTCTCCATGGCCACACCCATGCCGATGGCGTTGCGAGCCAGGGTGATGGGGGAATAGCCCAGGTAGCCGTCGTGCCCCAACGCCTTGAGGTGCACCACGCGGTCGGGGTCCAGCGAAAACGATTGACCGCTCACCTGCGTCTGGTAGCGGATGTGCTGCGGCTCGTTGGGGTCGCGCTGCGGATACGTCACGTCGGGCAGCAGCGGCCACAGGGCGACGGTTTCACCGCGCCCGTTTAGTTCGTTCTCCCAGTAGCCGTTGCCCCAGCCCAGCGCATGGCTGAGCAGGGTTTGTTTGAACGTGAAGGCGTTCATGTAGGGGTTGGGCCGGTCACGCAGCAAGCGTGTGATGCGGTGCCCCGGCTGCATTTCGGTGCGGCCACCCGAGCTGCGATACACGTGGAACGGCAACATGCCCACGCTGTCGGCAATGCGGCTGATGGCGGCGTACACCACCGGCAGGTTCATGGCCGTGAACTGGTTGACGGAAACGCCCGACTCGGTCCGGCCGCCGAAGCCACGGAACATCCAGTGGCCACCATCGCTGACCGACTGCGACGGGCCGAACGATCCGGCGAAGAGGTTGCCGAGCCAGCTCATTCGGCGATGCTCCGCGCCAAGTACACCAGGCACACACCGGTGGCGAACAGGCCCAGCGACAGGTCAACCAGAAAGCCAGCGGCGATGAGGCAGCCACCACCGGCCACGGCGGCGCCCAGCCCGATCACCTGGCGGGCGATGGGCTTGCGTTGTTGCGGCATGGGTTAGATCTCCAGTACGCCGCGGTCTTCGTAGACCGAGCGCTTGGGTGCTTGCTGCACCATGGCCCGCGCGGTGGCCATGATCAGCGCGATCACACCATCGATCTTTCGCTGCTCCTGGTTCTCGGGCTTGCGCGGGTAAATGTTGTCTTTGGCGTCGCGGTGGCAGACCACGTTGGTGATCATCCAGCGCAGCACGGGGTCGCCGTTGTGGTGAAACTTGCCCTGCAGCACGAGCTCTTGAATGTGCTTCATGGGCTCGCTGAAATTCATGACCAGCGGGCGCAGCTCCACCATGGGCGCGCCCTGTTCCAGCATCTCGCTGGAGAACTGAGAAAGGTGCGCGGGGTCGTACGGCACCTCGCGCACTTCGAAGCGGTTGCGGTCTGCTTGCAGTGAGTCGCGCACCAGCTCGATGTCAAGCACCGGGCCGGGCGACAGGTGCAGGTGACCGCCCTGCGCGAAGCCGTACATTTCGGGGTGTTCGCGCGGGTCGGCCTTGGCGTCGGGCAGCCAGTAGTCGCCGAACGCGTAGTAGTGATCGTCACGCCGGAACACGCGCACCTTGGCGAAAATGTCGGTGCGGAACGCGGCGTCCAGCGCGACATAGCAGGGCTCGCCGGTGAACTGGTCGAGCGTGAGGCTGGTGTCGGCGCAGGCGTCCCACTTGGCCATGTCCATCCACGACGATTCGGCGGCCAGCCATTGGTTGCAGGCCTTGGTGCGGAACTCCGGCTGCGACTGCGGGCTGGCCACGGCCTTGTCGCGCTTGGCGCGTAGGTCCGCAACCGAGACCGATACGCCCAGGTTGGGGTTGGCCTTGATCCAGTTGGCCTCGTCGGCCCATTCGTCGTCGGGGCGGTCGTCTTCGGCGTAGCCGCTGTCGAGGGTGTAGATGAGGCCGAACACGGTGTCGTCTACCAGGGCGTCACCTTCGACGCGGTAGCCCATGCCGCCGTGCGCCAGCAGGGTGCTGTTGAGCACGCGCACCAGGTAGCCGCGCTGTTCGTAGCACACGCCGGCGGTGTTGTAGCCGGCGGTGGTGATGGCGATGCCAAGCGGTTGTTCGCGCGCGCCGGTGGCGCTATCGAGCACGTCGTACAGGCCGCGATCCTTCCAGGCGTGCAGCTCGTCCGCGATGAAGGCGTGCACGTTGAGGCCGTCCTGCGACTTGCTGTCGCGCCCCAGCGGGCGGTACTTGCTGGCGGTGTCGCGGCGAAACACGGCCTGGGTGGTGCTGTCGCAGCCGAGGCCATAGGGCGGCATGGCGCGGAACTCGGGTTCGAGCCGCACCATTTCCACTGCGTCGTTCCAGACGATGCGGGCCTGTTCCTCTTTCGTCGCGGCGCTGTAGACCTCGGCACCGGGTTCGTCATCGGCGGCCATCAGGTACAGCGCCAGCCCTGCGCACAGGGTGGACTTGGCATTCTTGCGCGCCACCTCGAAGTACACGCGGCGGAAGCGGCGCAGGCCGGTTTCGCGATGCACCCAGCCGAACATCACGCCCACCAGAAACACCTGCCAGTCACCCAGCACGATGCGCGGCCGGGTGAGCACGCCGTTGATCAGGCGAAGGCGCGCCCACTCGCCCTTGATGTGCGGCAGGCACTGAATGAAATGGCAGGGCCGCCCGGCGCGCTCAACGTCAAACCGGTACGGCCAGGCGGGGTCGTTCTCGGACCGGGCGAGGTCATCCAGATGGCGGCGGCAAGCGGCCCTCACGAACTTGCCCGCCACCACTTCGCCGCTGAGCACGGCGTGCGCGTAACGCTCCGCCCGTGCCGCGAACGTGATGTGCGTTGCGGACTCGGGCGGGTTGTGCGTCATGCGAAGCTCGCGAGGCTGGGCAGCTGGGCGGCGTCGCCGTTGGCGGGCGTCATGCCGGGCAGGTGCAGTTGCGGCGATCCGGGCTTGACGCGGGTGCGCGAGGCGGGCGTGAGGCCGAACTCGCTGGCCAGCTTGAGGTACATGGTCTGCGACTGGCGCCGGATCTGTTCGTACACCGACACGACGCGGTAGTCGTTGGGGGTGCGGTCGATCAGGCCGCGCTCACCCTGCGGGTCTTCGGCGTTGACTTCGGCGATGCGCTTCTCCGCCCACACGTATCGGCCCCACTCGGTGGCCAGCATGACGAGCACGCCACGGTCGATCTTCGAGACCAGGCCGTAGCGCTCAAGCTCTTTGCCCAGGCGGCGGTACTCGGTACGGGCCTCGCCCTGCACCCAGGCGGGCAGGCCGGGCAGCTCGACGTCGGGCGCGAACTCATCGAGCAGCGTCGCCATCGGCTTCTTGCTGGGGTTGCCCCGCAGCTGCACCACGTTACTGGGGAGCGCCGGGCGCCCGACTCGTCCTGCCATCTGTCGCCCTCCTGTTGAGCGCAGCCCACAAAAAAGGCCAGGTCGTCAGACCCAGCCTCACGAAAACCAATCACCTCACATCGATCAAACCACCAACCTCACCCCAACCCTGAATACCCCCCCTCCACATTTCCCGAAACCCAAATAAACACTGGCACGACGGTGTAGAGCGGTCGAGGTTTCAGACTTTTGAGGGGCCTGGGGTCAGCGGCCGAAGCCGCCATCCTCAGTTGCGGTTTTACGGTCATGGCAGGGCTTGGACATCGCCTGCCAGTTGTTGCGATCCCAGAACAGCGCGCGGTCACCACGGTGCGGCACCACGTGGTCAACCACTGTCGCGGCAAGCACCCTGCCTGCCTGCTGGCATTCAGTGCATTCGCAGATCGGATGCCGAACCAAGAAAGCCTTGGCCGTCATGCGCCAGCGGTAGGTGTAGAGCTTGCGCGCCTCGGTGTCGCGGTTGCGATCCACCTCGCGTCGCACGGCTGACTGATGCCGTTCGCAGTACCCAGCTCGCTCGGCGTTGTAGACCAGTGCACCGCATGCCGGATACCTGCACGGCCTTGGTGCTGCTGCGCCCATGTCGTAAGCCCTTAACGCAAAAGCCCAGCGCTTGGCCGGGCTTTGTATTTGTTGCGGGTGCTGAATCCACCGATGGCGTTTTATGCCATGCGTTTACCGGCGATGCAACCAACATGCTCGTGATACAGACCCAAGCCCATGACTCTGTTGAGAATTATGACCGTTTCACCCAATCCATAGACCCGCATCATCAACGTCTGTCGCGCAATTGCCAGCAACTCACTCACGAATTGCTGACGCACACCCAAGGCATCACCCACCTGCGCCTGGGGCACCTTGAGTGCGGTGCCCAGCAGCACCAGCTGGTGGGCCTTGGGCATGTCGCAGACCGCCGCATGGATGCTCGCCGGCCAACTGCACTGCCGCCGCTCATCACTCAGCAGCCCAGCCAGCACCGCGTCGGCGTGCTCAGTGTTCGACCGCGCCGCACGCGACACCGCCGCCCACACATCACCGTCACCCTCACCCGCAGCAGGCCCAGCGGTCGACGCACGCGGCGGCGCATAGAACTGCATCAGCCACTCAGACCAACGCTCAAGCACCAGGGCAAACACCCTGTCGTCAACAGACTTCAGGCGCACGCCCATCACTCGCTCCCGTTCATGGATGACCGCGACGCGCGGCGGCTCTTGCCGTTAATCACCACCTTCATCCCCGCGTCACGCAAACGGTCGAAAGCGCGCTCACCAATCACCGGGATCAGGTTCGCGGGGCTCAGGTTGCTCACCACCACCGTCGGGCGCAGCTGGTCATACCGCTCACCCAGCAACCCGGCCAACCGCCAGGCATCGTTCTCCACGCCACGGCTCGCGCCCACGTCATCCAGAACCAGCACGTCGGCAGCCAGATACGGCGCCAACACCTGGTCCTCGCGCTGCTGGGCCAATCTGCCCCACGTGGCGCGGATGGCATCCAGCAACCCGGCAGCCGTCACGTACCTCACCCGCTTGCCACCGCCAATCAGCTCACGCAGCAACGCCGCCGCCGCTGCCGTCTTGCCCACACCCACCGGGCCCAACAGCACCAGCGCACCATCACCACCGGCCAGCGCATCCGCCAACCAGACACCCAACGCCTCCGCATCATCGGCCCGCAGATCGGCCATGCCGAAGCACTGATAGCGCGGTGGCAACCCGCAGGCCTGCATCGCCGCATCCACCCACCCCGCCCGAGCCTGCAACTGCTCCTCGCGAGACACCGCCGCCATATCCGCAGCGGCACACGCGGCGCAGCCGCTCGCACGGCCAGCAAACACCCGCACCCGGTACTCGTGCCGGTGCACCACGCAGCAGGCCAACCCAGCCACCTCGGACAACCGCTCCGTCAGCGGCAACGGCAACACGTTCGACAGGCGACGCGCCTCGCTCATAGCGGCGCCCCGTAGTCCTGCTCCCCCAGCATCAGCGGGTTACTCGCAGCCCGCCGTTGCCGAGGATCAAGCTCAGCCCGCGCCAACCACGACTGCACCATCCGCTCGATCCCCGCTGGTGTCTTGCGCCGCTTCGGGTTCGCCTCACACCACGCCACCATCCGCCGAAGCTGCGCGGCCACATCGCAACCGGGAAACGCCATGCGGTACTTCGCCAACGCCGCGTCACTCGGCCACCACGACTCCCCGTTTTTCAGCGGGATGCCGGTTGGCCGTGGAGACAGTTGCTCAGCACCAACAGCCGCCGAAACCGTTTGCTCCGGACAAGCTGTTAATGGTTCCTTTACGGTTCCTTTACGGTTAAGCCCCGTCACTGTGACGGGGGTGGGGTGCCACTGTGACGGGGGTCCCCCGTCACTCTGACGGGGGTGGGGGTGACACTGTGACGGGGGTGACACTGTGACGGGGGTGACACTGTGACGGGGGTTGGGCTGTGAATAACTCGCCTCGCGGGATACCGAAATCCGGTAAATCGTGCTCCTGCCCGAGCGCTGATCCACCGCCACAAAACCCGACTCAATCAGACAAGCAAGCGCCCGCTGAACAGAGCGCGGCGACAGGCACGTCCGCTCACAAAGCGTCGTCACTGATGGCCAGCAAACACCATCATCATTCGCCTGATCGGCCAAACTCACCAACACCGCCTTCTGTGCCGCACTCATCTGCAACGGCCACACCAACGACATAATTCGCGTACTCATCGGCGCCCCCCTGCAAAGTGCCGTCCAACCCGCTCAATTGCCTCCGCACACGGCACACACAACACCGCCCCAAGCGCACGCCGCCGCTCAGGAATGTCATTGCCGCAATCACCACACTCCGGTGGCCCCATAGGCCGCACTGGCAACTGCGCGGCCCGGCTCAACGCCTCCTGGCGCTCCAAGGCCAGCGCCTGCGCTGCATCCATAAGGTCAGGCATCTTTCGACGCATCCATCACCGCCTGGGCGCGGTTACGCATCACCACCGCCGCCGCGCACAGGTTGTCCAACTGATCAATCAGCTTTGGCAAATGCGGCAAGTCCTGCTCGTCAATGCGGCCATCGGCCAGCGCGGGCGCCATCGCATTCAGCACCTCGCCAAACTCACCCGTCAGCGCACTCGCCTCACGCAGCTCAGCGCCCGGCGCGAGCGATGAAATCGAAACACCCAAAAAGCCATAGCGGCGCGCCAAATCGCGACGGCAACGGTCGGTGTACTCACCGCCCAACGCCGCCACCCACGCCTCTTCCAGATCCACCGGCATCCGCGTTGTCGCGTCAGGGTTCATAAACCGCGCCACGTGCTGCGCGTTCGTCGTGGCATCGCGAAACACATCGCCACCCACCTTGAACGTCACCGCCCGCAAAGGCTCCGGCACCGACGCGTGGTAATGCTCCACCAGCCGCGCCGCAAACGTCTGCATGCTGCAGCCCGTCGCCTGGTGCATCTCAAACCAGGCACGAAACAACACCGCCGAGCGCGGCTCCTGTGAATCACCAAACATAGTCAAGCACTCCGGCAGTGAATAACGTGAGCCCATGACCACTGGGCCTGCCACGCAAACGAATAAAAAACCCGCCGCCGGAAACCGGAAGCGGGAGGCCACGTGCAGGCGCAGAGGGCCCAAGGAAGTGAAAACCCAACTGCACGCGGGAGGAGAGCAAAACGCATCAGCAGACCCCCACAAAGAGGCCTGCACCCCGGTGATACGCTCGGGCTCTCACACCAACGAACACACCACCAGGGGCAGACATGGAAGACGTCATTGCAGCCGTCCGCGAGGGCATCTCAAACACCCCCATCGGGAAGACATTCACCATCAATTTCAGCGGCAGACCCACGCCCATTCGTGTCCAAATCGTATTTTCTGGCGGATGGGCGCTCGACTTCGTTCTGCCGGCCGGTCAGCCCCTCGAAATCGTCAAAGGCGCCGATGGATATCTCAAGGAACTGTCCATCACCCTTCTCGACCGAACAGGCCCGCACTGACAGACCGGTCTCGTTGCGAACAAGAACGTTCACAGTTCGAGCCTCGACTTGATAGTGATTCGGCTCATGTGCGCCCCCGGCATGCAGCCAGAAGCCACGCTCGCAATCGCCCCACCACTGCAATCCCCTTCGGCGGCGCGCGAACCTCCGCCTCCAAAGCAGAAATAGCCGAAGCGTTTGCGTTGATCTGCGCCGCTCGGGCCTCGACATCGCGCGCCAGTGCAGCAATGGCCCGGCTGGTCATGGCAAACACCGATCGGCGAGTGGCAGGGAGAGCAGGGGCATCAGGCGGCTTGGCTACTGGGTGGCTGCTTCGCCCCAGACCGCACAACGTGCCAAGGCACATCGTCGCGGAGGTCCTCACAGCGGACCGCTCCAGCGGTTTCGCGCTCGATGCGAATGCAAAGGGCCTCACCCGGACGAGCGTTTCCGCTGGCCACAAGGTTCAGATACCCGGCAGTGCTTTCAACGCGCCTCGCGAAATCAGTGCGGGGCGCCCCCGGGCGAAGCTGTTGGTACCAATAAGCGCGGAAGTCCATTCGCCAACTGTAGTGTTCACTATTGTTGCCGTCAATAGTGTTTGCTATTTCCGGGCTCGCAAGCGGACGCGGATAATTGGAGCATGAGCAGTCAAGATGCAAAAGAGGACGATCCGATGCCCGCGATTCGCCGCGCGCGCCTCGCTGAATGGATGAGCACGAAGGGCCTCAGCAAGGCCGAAATGGACCGCTTCTACGGCGTGGCGTCGTCCTATACCTACCAGCTTCTGACAGGTCGCTCGCCTTTCCGGGAGGTCGCTGCGCGCAACCTTGAGCACCAACTCAAAATGACACCCGGCTATCTGGACATGCGCTCAGGTCGCGATCCCGACCTTTTATCGACTCAATTTTCCCGGATCGAAAGCGAACAGGTCAAAAAAATGGTGCTCCGCGCGGCGGAGCTGGGCGCCGACCAGCAAATCAGCGACCAAGACGCCTCAATGTTCCTTGCGATAATGGAGCGCATTGCGCAATACGATGCCCGCCCTCCCGGCGCACATCAATCCCAGGACAAGCCGCCCGGCTCGAAATGAAGCGTGCGCTGTCCATCGCGGAAAAAAGTCAGCCCGACCACCACCTTCTCCGCGCCCTTCAAACGACGAACAAAGCCATCAACCTCTCGCAGAAATAGCGATTCGGAGCTGTGATCCGCAGGTTCGATGCCGGTGTAGCGCAGCGGACTTGCCTCATCAAACCTGACCGGCACATCGCAACCCTGAGAGGCCGAGCACAGTATTTGCCCACGGAACAATCTGATCATCACGTCATGTCCGTGCGTGGGATGCCTGCGAAGCACAATCCTCCCGAGCTGGGGCTTGGCGTACGGCCGGGTCAATTCAACCGTGTTGGTCGAATAAAGTGTCGCCGTCTTGACCGTCTTACCAGTCAGCTCGTCGATGTATTCCTCATACTTCCACGCCTTTCCTTGAAGAATTTCTGCGGCCTCGATTGCCTCCGGAGACCGCTCACTGCCGACGTCAGAACCCGCTGCCTCCGCTACCGACGGCTCAACGGTGTCAGCCACGCGGGTCGCCATGTAAGCACACGAAAAAACCATCACCGCCAGCGGCGCCACGAAAATCCATTTGATCACCTGGCCCACCGTCACACCCCGCTTGCGCGGGTGGGCGCATGTCGGGCAAGCCGCCGCCTCGCTGCTCATCTGGCCCCCGCATGCGGCACACTTAATTAGCGCCATGCAAATGTCTCCCCGTAACTAATCGCTTTGAATCTGCAATTTTAAGCTTACGCGAGGGCGCGGCAGATCGGGCGGCGCCCAAAAGCTGTCAACGCACGCCTCAAGGCGCGAGCCTCGATCCATGAGCTTGGCCAGCCCAACAGCCCTCGGTGCTTTGACGTACCCGATTTTTACCGCACGCCTTGGGATCAATCCCAGAAATGGCCCCCGTCGGAGAAGCACCGCAATCGCGTTGGGATCGTGGGGATTATCTGGCTCACGCCGAAGGGTGACGCGGGCGCCGACGGCGCAGTAAAGCCGGATCAGCTTGGCTCGGTCATCGTGGCCCGTGCCTGCCACGATCATGCTCATTATTTTCATGGCCGCCTGACGGCAGAAAGTGAATCTCAGCATGCCGTAGTGCGCATTTATTTTCACCAAGACTAGCGTTTACTATTGACACCATTATTAGTGTTCACTACTGTGCAGCTCTCAACCGGAGCCGCCCATGCAAACCCAGCAACCGCAACACCCCCAAAGCCCCGCCGCCACCTGCATTGCCCGCGCCCTTATAGAGCTGCCGCGCGGCACCCGAGTGGTCGACTTTGAGCGCGACCTTGCCGCCCTGGCCAACCGCTACGGCTGCAACCTGCAGCGCAGCAACGACCCCCGAATGCCACTCAACTACGAGCTGCGGCAATTGCCACAGCAGGCGGCGCGGGCATGAACGGCCTACGCATCAGCATTGGCCGCATCAGCGGCAATCCGGCGCTGACGGTCACCGACCGGCACCGCAGCACCCTCACCGTCTACGCCGCCTGCGGCGGTCAGCCAACCATGGCGGTCGTGAATGCCTGGGCGGGCGATGACTACATCGCCGGGCTGTCAATCACCGGCAGCGCCGCCGAGATTCACACAGAGCGGGCGCTGCGCAAACTGCTGCCCTGGGCGTTCCGACAGCCCCCACCACCCGGCAGCAACCCGCAGCAAGCCGCACAACAGGCGATGGCCGCATGAGCATCACCAAAGGCTTCGGCACCCGCTACGACGCCCAAACCGGCGTTGCGCGCAGCTACTACTACCGCGACGGCGTCATGCGCTGGTCCGACAACGACCAACCCCTACCCAATGCCGAGCAACTGCCCGGCGACCGCGCCAAGCCGCAGGCCTCGCCCCCCAACCCCGGCATGCTCAACGCCAGAATCAAATGGCTTGAAAAGCACATCGCCATCGAGCGGCACAACTGCGCGCGGCGCGTAAAGCTCAACAAAATGCACCCCCACACCGCAGACGAAATCATCAGCTCGCTCGAAGGCATACACACCACCCTCATCGCCTACCGCGACAGCCTGCAAGCGCAGCAGGTGGGCCCGCAATGACACCCGACGACGTCGCCCGCCTGCAGCGCTTCGCCTGCGACATGGCCCGCAGCGAGATTGAGTGCATGTGCCTGCACCAATCACCCGACGGCGGCCCCGCAACGCTGGCCAACACATGGCTCAACACCCGGGACGAAATGGACGACTACGAAGCCCAACAAATCGCCGAGTGCATCTGGGTGCTGGAGCAACACCGACAGCTCATCCGCCATCCCGAAAAAACCCATCTGGTGCGACATGTCGCACACCCCACAAATCCGCACCTGGTGCGGCTCAAACCCGCTGCACCCATCACCACCGGAGACACCCCCAATGGCTGACAGCCACAACACCGACATCGCCCAGCTGTTGGGCGAGCTTAACGGGGGCGTGCTTGAGCAAATGATCAACCACGCCCTGTCCGACGTCGCCGCCAACGTTTGCCAGACCGGCAAAAAGGGCACCGTCGTTCTCAGCTTCACGCTTGAGCGCATTCAGGAGAGCAGCCAAATCACCCTGAAGCACGGCCTCAAAACCACCACGCCGAAACAGCGCGGAAAAATCGTGGAAGAACACGAAACCGCCACCCCGCTGCACGTGGGCCGCGGCGGCACCCTCACCCTTTTCCCCAACACCCAAACCTCGCTCGAAATGGGCGCAGGGGCCGCCACCGGCCGCACCGACGGAGGTCGATAACATGCTCCCCATAGAAACCCTCACCCGCATCGAAAAGCTCGTCACCGAAGCCGCCGCGCCGGTCTTTCTCGAAACTCACAAGCCCGCCCTGCTGATCGACGGCAAAGTGGTCGACATCGAACACCTCAGCGAAGGCCGCAGCCGCTTCCGGGGCCAGTTCAGCACCAGCGTGCTGAGCGAGTTCGCCGCCTACCTGCGCGACCACTCCGGCGAAGTAACGTCAGACCTGTTCATCAGCCCTGACAAAGCCATCGCCATTGCCTACCTCAACCTGGGCGACGCCAACGACCCCGGCCATGGTGACTGGAAGGCCCAACTCAGCCTCAAAGAAACCGCCGCCTATGCCGCCGCCCTCATGGCCTGCGGCAGCCGCTTCACCCAGCGCGAAATGGCCGAATGGGCCGAAGACTGGGCAGGCAACCTTACCGCCTTCAACGGCGAAAACCAGGTGCCGCTGAGCGCCGCCATTGCCGCCATTCGCAACATCACCATCGCGGCCAAAAAAGACGTCACCAACACCGACGAAGACTTCGGCGCCAGCCGCAGCGCGCTGGAGCAAATCGAAGCCCGGGGCGCCGGCGGAATGCCCACGCATTTCTTGCTGACCACCGTGCCGTACACAGGCTTCACCGTGCGCGACATCAAGCTGCGCCTGTCCGTCATCACCGGCGACAGCCCCGCACTCAAGCTGCGCATCGTCGGCAAAGAGCAGGAGCAAGAAAACATCCTCACCGAGTTCAAAGAGCGCCTGCAAGAGGCCACTCGCGAACACGTCACCACCGCCGTCATCGGCAGCTTCTCACCCTAAGCCCACCGGAGACCGCCTCGGCAACGGGGCGCGTACCTCATGCGCCAGCGCCTCACCACCGATCTATTCCACCGCCTCGCCACCTGGGCCAACAAACGCCCGGCCAACTTCATCATTGGCCACGCCACAGCCCCCTACATGCGCCGCTGGTACGTGCTGCCGCGCAACCCACTGCTCAACATCTACCTGCACCAGATTCTCCGCAGCGACGAAGACCGCGCCCTGCACTGCCATCCCTGGGCAAGCATCAGCATCATCCTCAACGGCGAATACACCGAAGTGCTGCCCGCCCGCCAGACGCAAGACGCCGCGCTGGACTACCGCCCCGGCTGCACCCGTCACCTCGTCCGCAAGGCGGGTGACATCACCCTGCGCCGCAGCGGCAGCCATCGCCACCGCCTCGTCATCACCCCCGGCGGCAAACCCTGCTGGAGCCTCTTCATCACCGGCCCCGTGTACCGCCGCTGGGGCTTCTGGTGCGCCAAAGGCTGGGTGTACTGGCAGCACTTCGTGAGCGACACCAATCGTGGCGTCACCGGCCGGGGGTGCGGCTGATGAGCAACCACCGCCCCGCGCAACCCGGCGACCAGATCGACGTGGCCGACTACGTGCACCACAAGCCCAGCGGCGAAGACTGGATGGTCGGCGCCGTATCCAACGGCCAAGTCATACCCTGCGGCTGGCCACTCAGCTACGCGCCCATCACCGACTGCACCCTTACCGACAAAGCGTCCGATGAAGAGCGCCAAAAGCTGCTCACCGAACTCTGCGCCATGCAGAACAGCAGCGACCCCCGCTGCCGTCTCGCCCGCGAACGCCACAGCCGCGAAACCACCACCCCGGAAGCCCCGCAATGCTGACACTGCAAACCCAACAGGGCCTGTACTGGATCAACGTGGGCCGCATCAACCTGGGCGACGACTGGCAACCCCGCCTCGACGCCCTGCGCGAAGTCGCCATCGCAACCAATCAGGCCTACCGCGTCGTCGACGCCGCCGGCACTCTCAACGCCTTCGTCATCGCCCACCTGCACGCCGATGGGCGGATTGAGCGGGTTGCGGATGAGCAGGGTGAGGGAGCGGAGGGGGCAAACGCCTAACCATGCGCACCCACATCAACAACACCTTCGCCGAAATCCAATCCGATGTCCTGCGCGCCCTCGACGGCATCGGCGTCCGCAGCATCGACAGCCTGCGCGACCTTACCGAGCGCCGCTACACCGCCGACCAACTGCAAGCCGCCGTCCGCAACCTCGTGGCCGAGGGCCGCGTGGCCGTCGACCACAACAAAGGCATCCACCGCCCCGACGCCGCGCCCAACTGCGAAGCCGCAAACGACCACGCACCACGGCCCCCGCGCCAACCCAAAAAGCGCCAGCCAATCGACCAACTGGCCCAAAAACTCCACACCCTCGAAACGCTCGCAAGAGCACTCGACCCACAAATAAAAATCGTTCTGCACGCCATCCGCCACGACCTCATGCGGCTCAACAACAACAGCGCAACCACATGACCAACCACTACAAATCCGGCGAAGCCAACCCAAGAACCCGCCACAGCGACCAAATCGTGCGCCGCGCCCGCCTCATTTACGCCCG
>TARA_R110002073_G_scaffold265031_2_pt1 | contig 36687 bp, 15 predicted proteins | sample TARA_R110002073 | Tara Oceans TARA_R110002073 (sample SAMEA4397174) | marine metagenome | biome: Polar Biome; feature: [DCM] deep chlorophyll maximum layer (ENVO:01000326); material: water (ENVO:00002006), including particulate matter (ENVO:01000060) such as... | depth 40 m | reverse complement strand
TTGCCGCCAATCGCGGTCGCTGCGGTGATCAAGCGGAATTGGCCCACGACCGGATCATTCGGGCTACCCGTGGTCGCCGATGGGAACACGCTTAACCAGTCGGTGGTTGGATACGTCGCGACCACTTCGATCGTTTTGCCGACCAGGTCACTGACGTTACTGAGATCCGATGCCAGACCCAACTGCGTCAATTGCTCCGTCGTCAGCACAGGCAGGTTCACATCCAAGCCATCGACTGACTCGACGTCGCCGGTTTTCTGTTTGACATTGGTTTCGTAAGGGAATTTTTCTGGAGGTCCGATGCCGACCAACGAACCTTCGCCACCGGCGCCATCGACGACGACCGGGCCAAGGATCTCGCTGAGCGTGTTGGGGCCGTCAGCGAACACCTTGGTATCGCCCCCGTCAACCTTTGCATCGTCGATTGCTCGCACACCGATGCGAACCGGAGTGTCCCAGTTCGTTTCATCAAAGCTGATGATCAAATTGTCGGGATTGCTCGGATCGACACGCACTCGGTCGGTTGGCAGACCGTCCAAGTTGTAGATCGTGACCTGTTTCGCATCGGTCCGAACGCCGCCGGTGCGAGTGGTCTTGGTGATTTCCGGAGTCACGGTGACTTCGACGCGTCCCGAACCGGTGCCGTCGTCAGGAGCGGCAGTCAGCACCAATTCGTAACTGTCCGTTTCGAACGATTCGATCGTGCTGGACGTCACCGACAAGACCGCGGGCGTCGTGGTGGTACTTAATTGATACGTCCCGGTCGAACCGCCAGCGGCCTGGGCCGACACATAATAAGTGCCGGAAATGGTAGGCACGTAGGTGATCCGAGCGTTGCGATTGGTCGCACCATCGACATCATCGTTGGTGATGATTTCGTTTCCGTTGTTATCGATCAATCGCAGCAGCGGGTTCGCGAGCGTTCCATGACCGGTCGCGGAACCTTGCATATCGAAGGTATAGCTGTTACCAACCGACATCGAGACGGCATACCAATCTTGATCGCCCCCCGAATCGATCCAAGTGACGGAGGAATCGGGAACATACAAGCGTGCCGGTGTCGTGGCGTCGCCAGGAATGTCGTGAGTGAACTGGGTGCTCAGCGTGTAGCTGCCTGTGCGATTGGAGTAACCGCCTGCTGACAACACGTACATTCCGGACGTGCTGGGGGTGAACACCAGACGCGAATTCAATCCAACGCCACCGTCATCGTTGTGAGCGACGCGTCGGTTGGAACTATCAAACAGCCACAGATACGGATCGGGATTGGATCCTTTGCCGGTCGCCGAACCTTCGAGGTCAAACGTGTAGCTCGTTCCTGCGACCAGGTAAACCTGGTGGGCTTCGCGTTGGTAAGCCACAGCGATCGTGCCGGTTGCCGTGCCAGGAACCGAGAAACCCGCGACCACATCGTTCGAGATCGTCAGCGTGCTGGTGTTGTCCAGCGACACGCTCCAGGTGCGGTCCAGCGTCAACGTGGTGGCGGTATTGCGAATGATCGTAGCAGTTTGTCCTGCACCGCTGCCACCGGACACGGTGACGGTTCGGTCGACAAGGCTATTGTCGGCAAACGAAGCTCCGCTGAATTCAATCGCCAAGAACGAAGCCGCTCCTTCGACCACATCAGTCGACCCATCGGTTTCGCGCACCAGCACCGTTGGTGCGTCCGCATCACTGGTGCGAACCAGCACCGGTTGAGTGAATACGTCCTGGTATCCGGGATTGTTGTACGTGTAGCTGACGTGCAGATCGCTGCCCAACACGGTCGTGATATCGCCCGCGGCGCGGAACACGATCTTGTTGCTGATCAATTGCCACACGGGCTTGCTCGCCGTGCCTGCGGGCACTAGCGGATCGTATTGGTTCAGAGTTTGCCCATTGTAGGTCACCGAAGTGATCGACAGTGGCTGTTTGCTCAGCCCGACGAACTCAACCGATTCCCCATCGGCAATCTTAAAATCATCGGTCCTATTGAGCACCGCATCGACGTCGGCCGAAGTCGTTACAAATTGGATCAGATTGGTATGAAAACCTTCTCGCAATAGATCATGCGATGCGACCACGACGACTTGTTGAGCGGTGTTCCAGTTCGCGGAATCGAACGTCAACACGTTTCCAGCAATGGGGCTGCCGTCCAGTTTCTGCAGCGTCAATTGCGTGCCATCGTATTGCAGCGTGACGTTCACCGCCGCGGTCGGTTGACGTGAAAGTTTGACAAGCACCACATCGCGTTCGCCCAAATGATCACCGTCACCTCCTTCGATGACCGAGGTAATCGTGTCAAAGTCCTCAACCACGGAACCGGTGACGCTCGTGTTGATCCCCTTGGTTTCATCGACAATCAAGCTGGCTTCGTCGTTGTCGTGAATTTCCACACCAACGCTGGCGACCGCCAACCCGTCGTAACGAGCGATCCGATATAAACTTTCTCCGGCGACGGGATCGGTTCGCCAATCTCCGTTCAATATCAATGTCGTGCTGTTCAATGCCCCCAGCACCAAACGCTGCTGGCCGGCACCGGGTCCGCCAACGATTTCGATCGTAGCGCCGCGTAGCCCTTCGGGACCGAAATCGGGATCGGTAAAGTCCGCAGCACTCGCGGTAAAGGTCGTGCGCGTATCCAATTCCGCGGGGAAGCTTGGATCGACGGGCAACCCCACCGGGCTTTCGTTGATCCCGGTGACTTTGCCGATCAACGCGTCATCGATGCGAATTTGGAATTTGCTGTCGACATCGGGCGAATCGCCTTGCTTCCAGCCTCGATCGAGTGTCAGATTCAGATCACCGAGAACCCCTTTGTGGAACGTCGCGGTGCTGGCGTCAGCGGTAAACTGCAAATCAAACGAGACACGCGAAGTGCCGTAGTAACCATCGAAATTGTTTACATTAGTCGACGGCGTGAATGACAAATCAATGTGCCCATCGTCGAGCATCGCTTGCAATTGGATTTGCGTCAGTGCAATCGACGCCGTCATCGGTGAAAACCAGCGTCCATCACTGCCACTGAAGAACGATTGGATTTCGCTACCATCGACGTTGACGGTCAAGTATTCGCTGGTTTGATCAAAGTCACCTTGCACGGTGATTTTGAGGATGCCTCCCGAGGTGACATCCACTCGCTGGTCTCCCGGTGTCAAATCCAAGGCGAACGTAGCGACATTGGGCGAGTAGATTGCGGTTTGCGAACCGGTCAAGGTGACATTGCCTTCGGCACCGGTAATGAACCGGCTCTGCCCCGTACCCAAACCGTCGACGATCGTGACTTGGCGACCGAGCAGATCGTCAATGCTGTCCAAGAACGGGTTCGTCGGATCCAACGGATCGATGATCGAGAAGGTGGCATTGGCTGCTGACAACGGATTGCCCGACAACGTGGTGCCGTCCAAGTCGATGGAATAGGTGCTGGCCACATCAGGCAACTGGCTGCCCGCCAACCATGATCGATCCACGGTCAATTGCATGTTCCCGTCGACCAATCGAGCGTCGTCGATCCGGCGTTCTTGCACGGTCACGCCGTCGGACAAGGTGACCCGAATGGTTTCGCCCAGGAATTTGTAGAACGGTTCGTTGGTGGCAATCGTGATCGTCGGCTGATCAACCACGGCCATCGGTTGCCCTTCGACGGATGCCGCGCTGGACACGACCAAGTGATTGACGACTGCGGATTGCTTGCCTTCCAAAGCGGCATCGTTGTAAGTGAACGATGCACTTTCGGACAATTCAGGCCGCGTGAACAACAGCCCCGTGTCCTGTTGAGTGACCCCGTCGGCGCGGATCTCCACTCGTTGAGGGATCATCCAATTGTCGGCGGTGAATCGCAGGGTCACAGCCGAACCATCGGCCTTCTCCTCTGCTCCGCTCGCCGGACTGGTCAAACGGAACGCCAGTGCACCGAGTTCGCGTCGGTCGGGACTCGGCAGTGGGGCGAGTGCTTTGACGAGCACATCAAAACCAAGCAGCGGGGCTCGCGTGAGCACGACTTCGTAATAATCCAGCAGCGATGCATCATCCGTCGATGCCGTCTCGCTGATGATGCTCGATCCACCACTGGTGCGAATCGAGACAAACGGTTCATCGTTGTCAGCAACGTTGGTGGAAACGCCAAACAACTTCAAATCTTGGTAACGCAAATCGTTCGAAAAGGTGACATCGTTGGCGATGATCCCACTGTGGCCGAGCAAGTCATTGCTAACGACCGGCGGTGTGTCGCCCGACATATTGAACGTGTCTTCGCCAAGCCCACCAAACAATTCGGTCAAGAACGTGACCGAGGTGCTTTGCACAAAGAAGCGATCATTGCCCTCGGCACCATCCACACGTAGCGATTCAATGTTAGTGAAATCGATCGTCAATCCGGCACCGTAAACCCCGGCATTGGTGATGACAAAATCGTCGCCGAATTCGGTCCCGATCACGGTCAGCGTGTCAAATCCGTCGCCTCCGTTGATATGAACCGGTGCATTGACGGCGTATTGCACAAGGTCCGCTCCGGCACCGCCGGTGATGTCGGTACGAGCACGTTCGGGTTCGCGTGAACCGACCAGTGCAAACGCACGGACTTCGAAATCGTCGTCCCCTTCGTCACCGTTTAGCGACAACACGGCCTTGTTGTGGAACACGACAAAGCGATCGTTGCCAAGTCCGCCATTGACTGTCATTGGCGAACTGATGCCGTTGGACAGAAAACCGCGAGTGGTTTCGATGGTGGCAAACACATCGTCGACCGAAACGTTGGCGTCTTCTTCGTTTCGTTGACTGCGGAACAATTGGCCGATTTGGAAGGTGTCTTCGCCTCCTTCGCCATTGAGCGTGATTTCGGCGGCGGTATCGTCGGCGGCAAAGTAATCATTGCCAAGGCCGCCGTTAACCACAATTCGCTCGACGCCAAGGTAGTTGATCCGCTGGACGGCGGGATCGTAGGCGGGATCGGTCGGAGCGTGATCGGGATCGCTCAGCATGGCGACAAACGCGTTGGATCCACTGACGCTGGCTCGCAACAGGAAGTGGTCATCAAGTAGGGTCCCGATGGCAACAAAGATATCGGTGTCTTCGGCTGGCCCGCTCTCGACAATTTTGATCAGCGAGTTGGCTTTTCCAGCAACGAACAGCACTTGATAGGTATCATCACCGGATTGGCCATCGAGGATATCGTTGCCATCGCGTGATTTAATCAAATCGTCGCCATCGCCTCCTTGGATCCGGTCGCTGGCCAAACCGCCATCGAGCAAATCGTTTTCGGATCCACCTTGTAGCAAGTCATTGTGTTGTTCGCCGTACAGCGAGTCGGCGCCCGCGCCACCATCGATGGCGTCGTTACCGAAACCGCCAAACAGCAAATCGTCGCCATCTTCGCCGTACAGTGTGTCGGCATCGCGTCCACCTTCGATGCGGTCACGTTGGGCACCGCCGCGAAGCGTGTCGCGACCGATACCACCCAGGATAATGTCGACGCCCGTGCCACCTTGGACCGTGTCGTTGCCGGTTCCGCCATCGATAAGATCGTCGCCATCGCCGCCATCGATGTCGTCATCGTCTCGCCAACCGCGAATGATATCCGGTCCCGCGCCACCGCGAAGCGTATCCGCTCCGTCGCCTCCGAACAGGATATCTGCTCCGGTTAGCACCCCTGCTTCGTCGTCACCCCACAGCGTGTCATTGCCGCCGGCGCCATCGAGAATATCGTCGCCGCTACCGCCGACCAATTTGTCGTTGCCCGAACCGCCGACCAGGATGTCATTGCCGTCGCCGCCATTCAGATCGACGCTCAAAAACACATTGGGCATGACAAACACACTGTCATTTCCCGTTCCGCCGACGCCTGTGATGCGAACCACGTCTTTGAATTCTTGGTGGAAGTGACGTCCTGAGACCACGATGTTTTGTCGCCCGGAATCATCGGGCGCACTGGAGGCACCGATGTACAGTGCGGTGTCTTGACCGTCATGGAATACGAGCGTCAGCACGCCGTCGCCGCCTCGGTTCCCTAGCACGATCGCCGAGTAGTCAGCGGGATTCACTGGGATCGTAAACCCAATGGTGATCAGGTTCACGCGGATATCGATCAACTTGAAACCGATCGGCAGCAGTGGAAAATCGCTGGCAGAATGGGTCAGAAAAATCCCGACCTTCACACTGGCGAAGACATCTGCGCGGACTTCGATCCGCAGCCCATCATCAAACGCATCGTCTCCGTCGCCGGAATAAGTCCCCGCAGAATAGTTTTGCGTAAAGCTGGTCAGAATATCGAATTCATTCGCGCGGACACGTCCATCGCCGTTGGGGTCGTGAAAGTTTTGATCCTGGCCGAGATGCAGCGACAACTCAAAACCCACACGGGCTTGGATAAAGTCCTTAAACGCTCCGCCGGCGATCACCAAGAACGGATCGACGAAAACGCCAAGCCCGACGCCTCCGAGAATACGCACTTGCGGTTCATCCATGCGAGTGCTAGCACCGCTGGCCCCTAGTCCCGAAGCGGCACCCGATTGGCTGCCTGCTCCGACGTTCAAATTTCCGATCGCGCTAGGATTCGGTTCGACGCCTTCGAAATCGTCAAAGTAGAATCCATCGACGATATCGTCCGCATTGCCGGTAATGCCAAGCCGTTTCAACCCAGTGGTGTCAAAGGCCATTGTGTAATCGGCGCGGGCTTCGAACGAAACCGAGATAAACGGCACCGCATACTTGTAGGAATCCAGTGGTTTACCGACGACCTTGGCGACCGCTTTGTTGACGAGCGTTCCAATCGTACTTTCCCACGTCAATGGTTGCAGGTGATACAAGATCAACGACAACTCGGGAGTGCTATAGGTCATCAGATGGCTGTCCGCTTCGGAGCGTCCATCAAACCCGGTTTCACCGAGCAATAACCCAAACGACTCTTCAAAAATCGGCAACGCGATCGCGTCATACGTCAATCCGGATCCTTGTTGAAAGTGATCGTTGTTGATGATTTTGTTCGTGAACCCACCGATCCCCTCGACTTTCTTTCGTCCAGGCAATAATTGGGTGGCCACCAAACTTTGCGCCGCCTCGTGAGCCGAGCTCGACGTGTCGCGAGCGATCGCTGCGATTTGACCTAGGATCGAACCGGATCGCGAACCATCCGCGTTCTGCACGGCGATATCACTGCCACGGAATCCGACAAACGACCCTGTGGTCGCAAACGTTCCGCCACTGATCGTCAGCACGGTATCGCTGACCGAAGCGATCGTATACGTCCCTGGATTGTCGTCTCCGGTGATACGGATCGTTTGCCCGACGGCAAAGCCGGCCTCGATCCATGTGGCACTTTCGGAGCTTGTCAGTGTGATCGCGGTCGTTGAAAAGTTCACGTCGATCGCGCCGGTCATCCGCAGCGGCTTGTCTTTGAGCGATCCAAAGCTTCGTTCGGCGTTGACGCTGGGGTCAAACAAATCGCCCGATTGGCCTCGCGCCACCGATCCATCGACAACGAAGCTGCCGATATCGATCCACTCTTCACCGGTCAACATCATGATCGGCAGCAAGGTGATGTCGTCGAATTCTCGGTTTTCAAACAGATCCGAAAAGAATTCACCGATCGCGTCGCGTTCGAACGGTTTGCCTCCGTCGGCCAACGCACGAAGCGCTGTGGCGGCACCGGTGAAGTCCCCGATCTGAGTCTCGCCGCCAAACGTGCCGGGAGCACTCGCGTAGGAGGTCTTGCCAAACAACAGCGACACAATCGGCATCGCCTCGCTCTGCAAAAAGACCAGAAGTGGATCGACCGCTTCCAGTGCGACGCTCATCCGAGTGATCGAAGGACCTAGAAAATCGCGAACGAAACCGACCACCTCGAACTGCACATCATTAAATGCGATCGACGGCGTGCTCGTTTCGCTGAGCAACGACGACGTCACATCCCAATCCCAATTCGTGATATCCAATTGCATGCGATACGGCGGAAACGCAGCGCCGGTAGGCAGATCGGTCTCTAGATCCAATGAAATTGGGTTTACCGTGAACTCAGCTCCCACCTTCTCGCTGATACTCAACAACGTTGGCAGCGGGGCCGCACTGAATCCAGTTTGCGGAATGTTGGGAAACGGTGCTGCGGCAATCAGATCGTTCAGCGACAACCGCGGGGTGCCCATGACCGAAGGATCCAAGAAATCGATTACAAACGTGCCGGACATCTCGGATTGCTGTGGCGTTTGATCCCAAACACGAAACGGCAACACACCCATCGTGGCGGTCATGCCATGCAGTTCATCCTTTCGCACAATACCAGTCGACGAGGTTTCGTTTTGCAGTACGGTGTCGACTGTGATCGTTCGTCCCGAAGGATCAATTGCCAGGATGGTATAGACACCGTTGTTATTACTCGTGCCAGTGATTGTGATCGAATCACCGAGACGAAAACCATCGTCGACCCAACTACCGCTGCTGCGAGTGATCTCGTCACGCAGATCGATCGTAAACGTCTGAGGCGGCAGATTCGCAAACTCGAGTAACTTCGGCGTGAAGTTTTCGGTCACGTCGGTGAACGTCAAACCAGGGCGTCCGGTCAGCGAGACCTGATACACCTCGATGCTGATACCACTTTTCGGTCCTTCGGCGACCACGCGGTCAAGCGAACTGGAGGTCGGAGCAAGATTGGCGTCGGTCGACTCGAGCGTTAATTCCAAACCGAACGGATCGATCGAGGCGATCACATATTGGCCGTTGTTGGCGTCCGAATGACGAACTTCGATGATTTGGCCGATGCGAAATCCATCGAGGATCCAATTGCCGCGATCACGGCTGATCCTGGGTGCTCCGGTCACGGGATTGGTGAACGTCAATTGAGGGTCGCCCGTCATCGAAACGGCCGCTTGCGGCAATGCGACGTCCAGGACAATCTCTAGATCATTGGCACGCTGGACGTCGATGTAGACGCCATCCGCAATGCTGACACCGACCGACAACGGCAAGTGAAATCCGAACATGACATCGGCGAGCGCGTCGATCTCTAACCCCAGCCCCGGCAACAACAGATCAAGATCGACCGGTGACTCGAGCGTTTCCGTCGGAGCGACCAAGTCCATTTGAAACTCGACTCCGACGACGAGTTCGCGTCCCTCTACCGTCACTGAATCGGTGACCATTTTGACATCGTCGATGTTGACGACACTGTCGCCGGACGCAGGGTCGTTTTGTAACCAATCGAAACCCCCGGGACCAAACGCGTCAAAAATGCCTTGACGCACCGAGTCGATCGAAATCGATTTGCCATACAAATTCAAGTTGTCGACAACCGAATCACGCATCTGCAACAGAAAATCGGCGGCCTCGGCCAATTGGTTGCCGACCAACGGCAATTCATTCCCCAACAGCGACGTGTCTAGCGCCGCGTCAAGCTTGGTGAACAGGTCATAAAACCCAAGCTTGAATCCGTCCATCGTGTCGGAGAGCGAGAAATTCTTGGTCAGATCCTCGAATGTGGGCCAGTTGCCGTCGCCGCCGACAAGGTTCGTCGTCAGCGAACTGCTGCCGCCGGCGGGAGCGTTGATATTGCTGACGCTGGCGGTAATGAACGGCACCGTCGTGGGCGCATCGCTGGGGATCACTTGCTCAGGAAAGGCTAGTTCAAACTGGGCATCCAATTCACCTGCCACCTGGATCGCCGTCGACGCAGCCGAAGCAGCATTTCGCGCTTCGCTTGGCGATGTCAACGTGGTGTTGGTTTGCAGGTCGACCGTGTAGGTGGCCGGCGCGGTGGAGGCCCCTTCACCGTCAGCGTCCAGAATCACATAACCACTAATGACTTGGGCGGGCAGACTGCCCAGCAGCGTGGTGAAGGTCAACGCATCATCATTCACACCTTGAATGTCAAACGAAGCTTCGGTGCCCGTACCGGATCCAGCGGCTCCGGCTAGAAACGGCGATGGAGCATTTGGATCGGACAAATCAATCCCAAGGCTGACTTCAACCACACCGTCCGCATCAACTTGCAACGGGGCAGTGCTAAGTGTATCGACGATCGCAGCGACCTTTTGCAGTCCCTGAGCCGTTAAATCGATCCCCAATTTGGTCAAATCCAAGGAAACCGGAAGCGTCGTGCTGATCGCGTCGAGATCAAGCTGCAAATCGAGCATCAAGTGCTTGTTCGCTGCATCGAAACTTAATCCCGCAACCAGCGAGGCACCTTCCAAAGGCGCGGACAATTGAGCATTGAGCGACTGTAGCGACTTGGGTTGCAGTTCCTCAGGCAACGCTTTTAGTTCTTGCACCCGATCCTGGAACGCTTTGCCAAAACCAAACAACTCTCCGAGACTTTTCGAGAAGCCCGGCAACCGATCCGCCAGCTTCGATTGCGTCTGAAGTTCGACAAGGTAATCGCCCACCGAATCGAGATAATCAAACATATCGGCGAGCGTGAGGTGCTCGACGGCGACAAGCAGACTTTGAACATCATCCACTCCGGGTATGACCGGCGTGACGATTTCAAGATTGTCTCGCACGTTGTAGAGGTTGCTGATATCGACTTCGAAATCGGTTTTCAGACCACTGCTGACTCCCGTGATCGCGGGCACCGGCTGCAGCTTCATGTTCAGATCGAGCGAGTTGCTGAAGTTCACCTGGTCGTTGACTAACCAAGGGAACGGGTTGCCCAAACCGCCCCACAATTGACCCACCGTTGCTGGTTCCAACGTCAACGATGCCGCGATATTGGATGTCGCACTCGCAATCGTCAAATCCGAAAAATCGACCGCTAACGCGCCGTAATGTCCACTACCACTGGCCCCCGATGCGGAAACATCCAGATCAAATTGCAGCGTCGGTGTCGAATCGGACAGGACCTTCAAGTGGGCTGCTGCGGTGTCACCGTGCAACGGATCGCCTCCGAGCAGCTTCGCCGGTGACTTCAGCTCGATCACAAACTCGGGATCCAATTCGTTGCCGGCCGGGGTGCTAAAATCAACGTTCACCTCCGAACCGCTGGCCAACCCAAGATCGGTCGCGGCAAAACTGCCTCCGGCATTGGCGACCGTAAACGTCGACACTGCGCCGGATCGTCCGCGATCGATCAGCGAGATCGTCCCGGTTCCTGAATCGGTAAAGACTTCGAAAGCAGCCGTCGTCACGCCGGCACTCGTGGCGGCGTCCGCAATTCGGTCCGCCAAATCATTGATCGTCACGGGCGGCACACTGCCATCAAGATCGACACCAAACGACGTGCCTCCTCCGCTGAGAGTGATGGTTAAATCAGCGGCAGTCGTGCCGTTGGTGCGAACCACCACGCCACCATTGCCGTCAAACAGCCGTGAGTCGGAAACGGAGGCTTGATCCTTTGCCTCGGAGGCTAAACCAAGGCTGACGCGGGCTCCGGAATTGTTCAGCGATGCGACAATCAGCTCGTTAGCGATCGTGTATGTCGAAGTCGCATCGATCGCGGTGTCCCAATCGGAATCCAACGACAACGTATCGGCGGTGTTGGCAATGATCGTTGCACTTTGCCCTGCGCCGGTGCCGCCGGTGATCGTCACGACGCGTCCCACCAAAGCGTCTGCGGCAAACGATGTAAACGCAGCGGTGTCCAAAAGTTCGTCGACTGCGGCGCCGTTTTCCGCTGTGCCGGTAATCGAGGCTGCGGTTGACGTCCGATCCACCAACACGATCCCCGCATCGGCAATCTGCACATCAAAATCCCAACCCGCTGAGAACGACGATGAACTTGGCAGCGTCAAACCGGCCGCCGTCGCTGCCGCTTCGATCTTGCCAATCAAGTCACCCAGTGTCACCAATGAATGTTCAATCGCGGTAAACGTGCTGCCGCCGAAGTTGCGTTGTTCCGCTGTACCGTCAATACCGAGTGAGGCGGCGGACGTACCGGTCGCTGCCAAAGCAGGCGCGCCGACCGGCGTCGTTGCATCGATCAAACTGAGTGTGCCACGCGCCGCATCAAGGCTGGCGAATCCCGTCAACCGGCTTGACACTTCGTAGTTGTCGCCAGCGGTAGGTGGCGTGTTCCAATCGCTGCTCAGCGTCAATGTATCGGCGGTGTTGGCGGTGATCGTCGCAGTTTGCTCGCCAACAACCACTTGACGCCCCACCAAGCTATCGACCGCTCCGAAGGGTGCCGAGGAATCGATCAACTGATTCGCGGTGGCGCCTGCTGCGACGGTCCCGGTGATCGCGTCGGCGGCATCGGCGGCGGCTCCGATGGCTTCGACCAATTCACCCAGCGTCGCGGGTGCCGCGCTGGTCGAAGCCACCGCAGCATCCAAATCGACGTCAAAGGTAGTGCCATCGTTCAAAGTGAACTGCAAGTCGGCGTTGGCATCGCCCGAAGTCGGCACGCCCGCGCCTGCGTTGAGGCTTGCCAGTGTGACTGAGGCGAGCGTCGGATCAAAATCAACAGCGAACGTGGTCCCATCGGCAAGATGAACGCGAATGTCGTCGACACCTTCGAGCAGTGCGACGCCGGCACCCAAGTTCAACTGCGAAATCGGCGTCGATGACGACAGCGGCGTGTCGAAGCCGACGTTCGTCAATGCGAGTTCGAACGGCAGATGCAGCGTGGCGGTGGGATTCAAAAGATCGATACTGCTGGTCGTGCTCAAACCACTCAGCGATCCAAAATCGGGCAGGTTCAGCGTGTCGGTTGAATCCGCAAAGGTCTTAGCGATGTCAAGCGTGAAACGGAACGTCGACGTCGACGCGTCGTAGCTCATAGGACCTACGGTCGTGTAGGCGGAACCGCCACCGGTGGGCAGCGAGAGCATCTGCTGAAGCGTTGCAAAATTTGCCCCGGGGTTGGGCGCTAATTGAATCACCGATTCGTCAGTGCCATCGCCGACGACGTCCTTCTTCACCGCAACCGCGGTCAAACCCAACTTGGCGGCCGCCGCGTAATCCTCGCTCGATCCATTCTGTTTGGCGGTCACATGAAACCTGTCACTGTCCGACGCACCACTGGTTTTATCGACCAAAAACAATGCTCCATCGGATTCGGTGATGACTTCAAATTTCGCGGTCCCTGGCGATGCGGTTTGGATACGGCTTGCGATATCGGCCAATGTCGCGGTGCCATCGAGATCGACATCAAACGCAGTCCCGTCACGCAAAGTGACCGTGAATTCGGGAGCACTATCACCGCTGGTCCCCAACAATGAACTCAATGTTTCGCCCGACTCGGGCACCCCGACGATGTCGGTTAGCGGCGTGGCGGCGGTGTGCGGTGGCAATTCGATTCGCTTGAGAAACTCGTCCTCGTACAAACCGTCGACGTTAACCAAATCACCGAGGATGGTGGTGGTCCCCAACAACAGTCGCTCATTCTCAAACGTCTTCGAACCCAACACGTCCAAGTAGCTGCCGAACTGCTGCATCACTTGCAGCACCGATTTTGCGTTGAGGTTGTAAAAGTCCTCGATCCCTAGCGAAGTCAAGTTTTCGCTGAACGTTGGTGTGGTGGCACTGAACAAATCGTCGCTGAAATGAATTGTTGCGGGGGTGACATCGGTGACCCCCGTCACGTCAGTTGCCGTAGCGTAAAGGTCGATGTCCAGCTGTGCGGTCGCAGCGGTGTCCAAGGCGAGGACGTTCACTCGATTTGCGTTTTGCAGTTCGTTGATCCGCAGCACTCCGTCGGACGCGCCGCCGTTGGTGCCGTCCATCCCCATCAACGCTTGGGTATTCAATGTGGTGTCGACATCCAAAACGATCGTGCTGGACGCACTCGCCGGCCCGTGCGGCCCGACGCCCAAGCCAAGCAGCCCCGCATTGAGGTCAAACGAGGCATTGGTGACGTTTACGTCAGCAGTGACGCTGATATCGTTGTCAAAATCGGCAAAGAAGAACGGCGTGGCGGTGGCATCCACGCCAACGCTGAAATCCCACTGAAACCCAGTGGTCAGGTTGGCGGTCACGCCAGAGGTCGTCATCCATTCCTCAAGCGCCCCATCGAGCCCCAGGATGGTCTCGCCAAGATCAAGCGAAACAGCCGAGTGCGTCACCGACGCGACGACGCTGAGGTCCAGCGTCATCACATCTCCGCTCATCACTCCGCTTGCGCCGACCGTAAACGTCAAATTGCCGGGACCGGAGTAGCTGCTGCCGCTGAGCGAGTCCAAGGCAGTTAGCAGCCCAACCAAGTCGGGATCATCCGACCCTAGGCTAGAAAAATAGGCCGCAATGGGCTGCGTCAGAGATTGGTCGAGAATCTCGCCGATCGGTAGGTAATCACCGATCGATTGACCCACCAGCTCGATTTTCTCGACCAGCTTGTCAAACGACTCAAGCTCGCCACCCAAGTCTGCTAGTTCATCGAGCCCATCATTGAGTGCGGCTTGGGCGGCGGTTTGATCCAAGACAAGTGGCAGCCCCGAAAAACTGCTGGCCGCTGCATAGCTGACTTCGCTCGAATCACTCGCTTGGACGACGACGTTTCCACCGGACTGAGTCACTCCTAAGGTGGCGCTAACGTCCGAGAAGTCGACGGTGCCGCCACCGGCGTCGACGATCGTCGCGGTGCCCCAAGCATCATCAAACCTGAACGTGTCGCTGCCAGAACCTCCGTTGAGCGTTGCCGATTTGCCCACAAAGTTTTTCAGCGTAATCGTATCGTTGCCACCTGCGGCATTGACATCCACCCCGGTGATCGCCCCGATCGCGATCGTGACTTTATTGGGATCACTATCGGAATCTGCTATTCCACTGGCCGTGATCGGACTGTTATTAGAGATCACATAGTTGCCACCCGAAACTTCGATCACGAAGTCATCGTTCGCGTCGGTATTGTCGGTCACCAGCAAGCGATTGCTGCTGAGCGAAACATCCGCCGCCAGTAGACGGCGAAGTTCGAGCGATTCAAACGACGATCGTCGTGCGGCGAGCCGGTTGCGAGATTTTTTCTTAGCTAACGACTTCCGAGCGGTGGCATGACGAGAGCGACGGCGCAGCTGAGCAAGGAGTGAGTCGAGTTTCATCGCTGAAAATCCCAAATCCATTCGGGTCAAATGGTCGACGCCGGCCCTCATGGCCGACGCTTCTCGGTCAGAATCAAAGCGAGCTTGAGGCAAACTTCGAAAATTTCTGACCTTCTGTCGAGCTATTAGTAGTCGAAACGGCGACACAGCTCCAGACGAGTTTCACGCAGAAACTCAATTGTTGATTTTCTGATATCTCCCTATCGGTGACGGTTCCCATTTGCTAGTTGGAGGGGACAACCACGAAGATTTTCGCTTATTAACGCGATTTCCGTGGCCCGATCGCTTGCTCGCGGCATCCATCACGGTTGCCGCGTGGGCGAAAAAAATTCATGAAACCAACCTTTCGCAATGTCATCAGGCTGAGCCCACCCCTCCTAAAATCTTGTAACTGCCCAGAAATTCACCATGACACCGCATCCCACCTCGCCTCACCTAAGTGCCTCCGCGTTTCGACACGCTATCGTTTGCCTCGGCTTGCTAGCAATTTCGATCGCATCCCCCAGCTTTGCTCAAGAGTTCGATGACGAGAGTCTTTCCGGATTCCTGACCGAAGGTGTCGGACAACCGACGGCGAGTGAATCCGAACCCCAGATCGTGCAAACCAGCATGGAGGACTATGCCGGATCGAGCGATCTGAGTATCCAGGTTGCGGAACTGCAGGCTCAGATGAGCGAACAAAATTTCGAGATCGCCTCGCTTCGCTCGGAATTGCAAACACCGCTTCGTCACGCTCACAGACCTCAACCAGCGAAATGGTTTGTCACTTACGAAAGCGTGGTCGTGCAACCGATCCAAAGCAATTCGACCGGTTTGATTACTGAACGCGAAGACGATGTGTTTTCGCATGTCATGTTTCCTTGGGGTATGGAGCACAGCCCGCGAATTCAGTTGGGCCGCGAAGCCAATGATGAAACACTGGGTTGGCGAGTCCGCTATTGGCAATTCCGACACGGCGAATCGTTCGAAGCGAGTGATGCCAACGGGCTGATCCCCGCCAGCTCGTTCACGCTTGGTACCGTGGGCTATCTATTCGAAGACGGCGACGCATCAACGGGACTTCAATTCGTCGAAGAGGGGGTCTTCACGAGCAGCATTCGCACCGATGTGATCGATTGGGAAATGCAACGACAAATCGTCAAACCGCTGGATGTCTACGCTGGGATTCGCTACGCCAAGATCGCGCAGCGTTATCACGCGATGACCGATGCAGGCAACCTTGACGCCCGCAGCGAATTTCGTGGTTTTGGCCCCACGGTCGCCATGCGGTTCACTCATTCATTGCCACTGAATACATTATCGCTGTTCGCCAATGCGAGAGGTTCGTTACTATTCGGGCAAAAGAGTTTCACTGCAGAGGATGATGTGAACGAGCATGCTCAGTCGCTGAACGCGATTGATTTACATTCATCCGAAGACGCAATTCACTCGTTCGCTGGCAATGCCGAGATCCAGCTGGGTTTGCGATATGCACCGGCGACTTGGTTCTCGATGCAAGTGGCACTGGAAGCTCAGCATTTCATGGATGTCGGCGGCCCGAATCCCACCGGCGTGTTCACCGGTCCTGATGGCGGCATGTCTGGCGACAGCCCGCTGGACGACAACCTCAGCTTCATCGGCGTCAGCAGCGGCATCGAATTGGCGTATTAAGCGGTGCCCCGACGCGCCGCTTCCCTCCGTAGCGACAGCCACCAAGACTTTCGTTCTGACCGCGTTTTTTTTTAGCGGTCCAGCGTCAGCCGCCCGGTCAATTTCGAACGTTTTATCACGCCGCAACCGGACGGGCCCCGCGCCGTGCCGCTATCAAATTAGTTGACATTAGCCGTTAGGCACCGGCTAATGGGCAGGATAAGCCTGAGCCGCTCACGCGCAAGCGGCTCTTCAAAGCAACAAGCCGTTAGCGTTCTGTCACTATGACCGCTGCGTGTTCCAGAGAGCGAGCAGTTCGATGAGATGCTCGGTTGCTTCGACCATTTCGTCCAGACACGCGAATTCACGAACGCTGTGAATGTTGTGCTGGCCGCTGGACAAATTCGGTGTCGGCAATCCTTTCTCGGTCAATTGGCTGCCATCGGTTCCGCCCCGCACGATCTCGCGGCTACAGGGGCGGCCGAGGTTCTTGAACGCCTGTTCGGCAAAATCAACCGACTGAGGCAGTTTTTCAAGACCTTCGCGAAGGTTGCGGTATTGGCGATAAATCTTGACGTCGGCTTTGACACCCGGCGTTTTCTTTGCCGCCGTTTCGGCTGCCGCGCGGACGATGTCGGCGTAGCCGTCCAAATCCTCAGAGTCAAATGAGCGCAATATCAATTCCACCGTCGCTTCGCCTACTCCGCCATGGATCGCGTTGGGGTGAATAAATCCCTGACGCTCCGACGTGGTTTCCGGGGTCATCCCGTCGCGAGGCAATTCGGCGACAAAGTCGGCGGCCGCGCGCACGGCGTTGAGCATCACGTCTTTGGCGATCGCGGGGTGAATATTGTTCCCCGTGAATCGAACGGTTGCTCCGTCGGCGGAAAACGTTTCGACATCGATGTCACCCGCGCCACCGCCATCGACGGTATACGCGACCGTGGCATCGAGTTTTTGGAGATCGATTTTGTCGGTGCCGTGACCAATTTCTTCGTCACAGGTGAATAACAAACGGACGTCCCCGTGTTGCAGATGCGGGTTTTCGATCAACGTTTCGGCAAGCTCCATGATGATCGCGATCCCCGCCTTGTCGTCGCCGCCGAGCAAGGTCGTTCCGTCGGTCGTGATCAACGTCTTGCCGATCATCGAAGCCAATTCGGGTGTGTCAGAGAATGAAATTTCGATTCCCGAAGCCAGCGAGATATCACCTCCGGCGTAGGCTTCGATGACTTGCGGGGTCACGTTTGCACTGGGGGCCTCGGGCGAGGTGTCCATGTGAGCGACCAATGCGACCGCCGGAGTTCCGCCGCCGTTGGTAGCCGGAACCGTGCCCCAAACCAAGGCGTTTTCGTCCATGTGAGCGTCCGAGATGCTCATCGCAACCAACTCTTGCTCCAATAGCTGAGCGAGTGTTCGCTGTTTTTGCGTACTGGGATATTCGTCACTGGTGGGGTCCGCTGCGGTATCGATTCGCACGTAACGCAAAAATCGTTCGAGCAACCGTGATGCATTGATGGTGACGGAGGGGTTTTGGTTCATGGTTTATCGTGTGAATATGGCCAAGTTTTGATATCTTTACTGCAGGTGACGTCATATTAAGAAAGAATGGCTGGCAGTTTAAGCCGAGCAGCGTCCAGATTCGATCGAAATACTCCCGCAACGCCTTTAACCGCGTCTCGGGGGCGACTAACCGTCAACCCAATCATAATCCTGCTTCGCGAACGGCCTCGCGAACCCACACTCTAGCGAAGAATCCCATGACCGAAAAAGTTGCCCATTTCATTTTCGACGTGGAGAGTATCGCGGACGGAGAGTTGATTGCCGACGTCCGCTACGGAGGTCAAGGACTTTCACCCGAGAAGGCGATCGCAACGTATCAAGACGAACTTGTCGAACAAAACGGCACCACGTTTATCCCTTACACTTACCAGATCCCGATTTCGGTCGTGATCGCCAAAGTGGCCCGCGACTTTAGTTTGATTGATATCGTTTCGCTTGACGAACCCCACTTTCGTCCTCACGTGATCACCGAACATTTTTGGCGAGGCTGGGAGATGTACGGGCAACCTCAATGGGTGACCTTCAACGGCCGCTCGTTTGATTTGCCGATCATGGAATTGGCAGCCTTTCGTTATGGCATCTCGGCCGCCAAGTGGTTCAAGAACGATGGTTATCGATCGCCGCGAAACCGATTTACCACCGAAGCTCACTTGGATTTGCAAGAATTATTGACCAATTACGGCGCCGCACGCTGCAACGGCGGTCTGAACCTTGTCGCTCAGCTAGTCAAAAAGCCGGGCAAGATGGATCTGCGTGGCGACCAAGTCCAACAGCAATATGACGAGGGAAAATTGACCGAGATCAGCGATTATTGTCGCTGCGATGTGCTCGACACCTACTTTATCTTTCTGCGATCGATGGTATTGATGGGCAAAACCACGATCGATAACGAGATGCAGTTGGTGCAGAAGGCGAAAGAGTGGATCCAACAGCGCGCCGATACCTCCGAAGCCTACACGGCGTACCTGAACGCTTGGCGTGATTGGGAAAAGCCGCAGGACAAAAAGGGGGAAAAAGCGGAAGCCGCGGAGGTGACGTCAAGCGAAACCTCAACCGCCAGTGAGGGCTCTGACACCAGCGAAGCAGCTGCGGCCAGCGAAACGAACGACACCCGTGAAACAACGAACTCGAGTGAAACCAGCGGAACAAACCCAAGCTAGCCAACAATCTAAAGAGAAACACAATGAAGGCCTCCCCCCTCTTTTCCGTCTGCATCGGTGCATGTCTGATCCTGTTTTCATCAATCACTCCGGCACAAGAGAACGGAGCGGCACAACAGAACGGAACGTCCGACAGCGAGACACCGACGGAACGTGCGGATCGGTTGTACGAAACGTTTGCGAGCACCGCAGCTGGCCTGGATCTAAAATCGCAAGGTGGAGCGGACGTTTTTAAACTGCAAACCCAGCCCTTGTTTCGCTTTACCTCCGATGGCGACATCTTTGGCAGCGTCTACGTCTGGCACGACGAAAACCAACGGTTGGCGGTGCTTGGCACAATCGGTTCACTGCCAATCCAAGGGGTGACCGTTGAATTCATTGAATTGCATTTGCTGAGTCCCAAACCGATCGAACCGGTCATGATCAATGGATTTCCCACCAAACGTTGGACTCCCCGCGTGGACGATCTGACGATGCATCCCGTCCCTGATGCTCCCGAAGTTGCGGGCACCCCCGCAGCTCGGCTGCTGCAAATGCGTTCGATGGCTCGCCAATTCAGCAGCGAAATGGTCAACAACGGTGTCAAAAATCAACTGCGTCTGCTTCCCAAACCGCTGTATCGATACGCCACCCCCACCCAACAGCACGATGGTGCCCTGTTTGCATTCGTCTGGGACCAAGGCACAGACCCCGAGCAAGTCGTCCGACTCGAATCGATCGAGGTCAACGGCAAGGTGGCGTGGTACTACCAGCCGCTGCGGTTGACCTATCGCGAATTAACCTTGACTCACAAAGGCAGCGAAGTGTGGCATGTGAACGAATTTTTTGATCGTGACCAGCCGCTGCAGAACACACCGTACATCACCGGGCTGACCGCCCCGATCCCGCAGCCACAGCCGCAGTGATTAATGGGTGGAGTGCATCGTCAGTGTCTGAAATTAGCTTAGGTCGTAGCGGAAGCCGTCAACGGCTTTCGTTGTATCGACCGAAGGGGATTGCCGAAGCACCCGTTTCAGATGCTAGCAACACCCCCTTTCAGAACTCATCTTTACCTGGGAGGCGGTTTCCAGCTAGGGTCCTCCATCGGACTTTTCGTTCCACGGATCTTCTCAATTACAAACAGGTAGCCTGCTAGGGGCATGTTGATGGCTAGACAGGGAAGTCTTTGCCGGCAATCTTCACGTTTCACCCTTATTTTCGGGGCGAGCCTCCCCTGCTGCGCGCTTTTTTGTTGCGGCACGCTGTTTTTGATTGGCATCCTTTTTGCAAACAGTGCCGCATCGACAGCGATCGCGCAGGATGCTAGCACGCTGTCATCCGAGCTGCCGGGCGGCGAATCGCGTCAGCCCGAGGTCGCTGCGACCACCGATACCCCGCTGCCCGCCGTCGATGGCGAACCGCTTGATCTCAATTTACAACTGAACTGGAGTGCCGAAACGCTTCATCGCTGGAACGTCGAAGTCGAAGTGATCGACTCTACTGCGTCCGGCTCCAACGCGTCCGACTCCAACGCCGCGATCTCCGAACTCCGCAATCTGTGCGGTGACCCGGCGACGTGTGGGTCCATGCATCATTCAGATAAGGGCGTAGCGTGGCATTTCCACTCCTCCGTCGCGATGACATCCGGTGCAGCAGCGTTCCGCGTCCATGCTGCGAGAACCGCCGAAGTTGTCGTCACCATAAAGGCGTCCAACAGCAATTCCCCCCCCGCAACCGAAGCCGGTGGTTCGGCGGAATCATCGTCCGACGACCAGACACCCGCGCCATCCGTGACGCGGATACCGATCACGCAACTGCTGTCGGACTCGCATTCGGGAAGCATTGGCGACGAAGGTTCCCGCTGGACGCTGCAGCGAACCAAGAACGATTCGCTACGCGTTTGGATCGATCCCGCCGAAGGGGTCTCTCCATCGGGTGTGATTTGTGAACCCCATTCCGAAATGTCACTCTACGTTCGCGGCAACGCGGCCCAAGTTCCCAGCGAGGGTGACCTACGGATACACAGCTCGATGATTCGAGTCGCGGACAATCACGTCGTGGCCACCAAAACATCTCCGATTTCACTCGACGCCCACGGCAACAGCGAACCGGTCTTGTTTCAACACGTCACCCCGACCGAAGCCGGTGTCTACGAAATTCGTTTTGAATTAGAGCACAACCAAAATCCATTGTGGTCGCGATGGCGTCGACACCACGCGACGATTGCACGCGTGAACCATGTGTTCACCGTGCTGCCCGAAGCAACGTCACTGCACGGCGACATCGATTTCGAAGCATGGCACACCCTTTCCAAGATCAAACCCACCGAGGGATCTCAGTGGACGGTACCGACGTTCTTTAACACTCGCAACAACCCGCTGATTCCCAGCAGTTTGATCAAACAGGATCGCACTCGCAGCAATACGATTGACGCGGGACAAAAGATCACGATTGTCCCGGGCGGCAAGACCTTTGAATCGAGTCTTGCCAAACTTCGTCCTGGTCACCCGCACCACATCACCGTTCGCTATCCTGCCAACCGATCCATTCACGTGCGAATGGAATTGACAAGCGATGTAGCCGGGAACCTCCCGCCGACGCATTATGTCCTGATTGATGAAAAGCGAGCGTCCGACCGTTATCGCAACGATCAAAATCAATGGCGAAGCCAATCGTTCCTGTATTATCCTCGTGGAAACGACCAACTCCGTTTGACAAACTTGGATCTTGACCAAGACGCTGCAATTGAGTCGATTGAAATCAAAGTAGGTCCACAGAATTTCGCGGCACATCCGCCGACGCTCGAAGCGATTCCGCAGAGCCGTTCGCGAATGTCAACGTTGAACGTCCAAGATTTTAATTGGCCCCGTCGATTGGCGGGCGATGAGGCATTGCGGCTAGCAAAATCGGATTTCAGTAGTGCTGCCATTTCGCTGCATCAATTGTTCGTGGCCACCAGTCGTTTACAAGAATACGCATCGGTGCTAGGCGTCAACTCAATTTGCATCTCGGCAAACGAGGGTGGCAAGACGTTATTCCCCACAGCTCAGTTTTCGCCAACCCCCGCGTCGCGAGTCGCTGCTGATCACAAACATCAAACACAGCAGCTCGATCTGATCCTAAGTTTAATGGACCGCAGCGATTTCCAAGTGGTCGTCGGGATCCAGCCCACGATGACGATGCGACACGTGGAAATGCAGGCCCCTCACCACCGCAGCGGCAACCCCTTGTCGCAATACACGTTAATTGACCCCGTGGTTCAGCAAGCGTTGTACGCATGGATCCAAGAATTATTGCAACACACAAATCCTCACTCCTGTTTTGCGGGCGTGGCGATTCCTTGCAATGCATCGCATCACACTGCCGCGTATGATTCCGCAACCCCGCCGAGCGAAGCGGTCCTGCGACAATTTGCAATCGCGGTGGGCAAACCAAGTGCGACGATCAGCGAAGTTCAAAGTTGGATCCACCAAGACAAACACGCCTCGCTGCAAAAATGGGCGATCCAATCAAACCGGAATTTCTATACCTCAGTTTCGCATCTACTTGGCAGCAAACTTTGCCTGCTGACCGATCTGTCGCCGACTCATCTGTCGTCCGAAACGGGCCTCTCCTTGGTCGACATGACTTGGCCGCCCATTGAGTCGAATTTGGTTCCATTGGCGTCGCACAAACATGAAGGGTGGACCACGTTGGCTCAGCAGATCGAGGACCAACAGAACGCGAACCATTCGGTATCGCTGCTGCAACCGATCACCGGCCGCGTTGGGCTAAACATTACCCCTCATCCCTTTGCCCCCGTGCCGCAAGCGAATGCGGGGAACGACACAGCGGTGTCGCCCCAATCGACATCGCCGCAAGCGGTGTCCTCGCAAACAGGGTCGTCACAAGCAGCGTCGCCACGAGCGGTGCCCTCCCAAACCGCGTCGCTGCAAGCCACGATCATCGACCGCTCACTTTCACCGCAGCTAAGCCGACTGATCGATCGCATCGACCCTCGCGTGGTCGTGATTGACCACAGGAGCTTGGGTGGAAGTTTCCCGCCAAATCTGCGTCCGATCCTGCTTGCTTACAATGCGTCGCCGAGCCGACCGATGAAAGAATTTGGGTCACCCGACCAAGCATCGCAAACCGTCCAAGTACGTTGGGGAATTGAAAACCAACATCTCGTTCTCAGCCTTACCAATCATGCTCCGTGGCCGTGCGAAGTCGACGTGATTTCGAAAAAGGCGATTCACTGGAACGAGGTGGGTCAAAACACCGACGTGATTCGGCACAGCGTCGATCAGCTGACGTGCACGGTGTCCCTGAACGCAGGCCAATTGAAAGTGATTCGCTCGGAACTGCCACAGTCCTCCGACACGCTTTCGACTTGGGTCTCGCGTGTCCATGGCGATAACCAAACGATTGAAAAGATAAAATCCGATGTGACCGTCGTCGTCGAACGCTTGGGAATGCTGGCCGACAGCGAGCCGTACGCGGTGCTTTCCAACCCTGGGTTCGAGGTCGTTGGCGGCATAGGAATCACCGGATGGATGCATGCCCAGTACCCTGAGGGCGCGGTACAAATTGATGAAAACGAAGCGATCGAAGGGCAGCGATCACTCTGTTTGACCACCGCCAACGCGATGGCGACCAAGACATGGTTGGTCAGCGAAACGATCACGCCCCCAAAAACGGGCCGCTTGGCGGTGTCGTTGGCATGCCGAAGCGGAGCCAGCGAAGTGACGACGCCGCACCGTGTCCGCGTCTCGGTCGAAGGAACGCAAGCAGGTGCCTCGTTCCGCCACTGCGAAGAGGTCGACGTGCCTCGCAACGGAACATGGCAACCTCGCAAAGTGCTTGTGGAAGCCGACAAGATTGACCCGATGACGATGGATTCGCTGCGAATCACGATCGATAGTTTGTCACCGGGCAAGCTGTGGATTGACGATGTTCATTTGCATGATTTTTTTCCGATGAACAAAGAGCGTGCTGAGTTGCAAAGCCAAGCGTTCCTAGCGGTGCAAGGGTTGCAGCGAGGCAACTTGGCTCCGTCAGCTCGCCTGTTGAAAAACCGCTGGGCTCAATTTTTGCTTAACGACACGCGAGTTCGGCCCACCCCGGTGATCAGAACCGTTCCCGACGAGGTCGCCCCGCCGACCGGCGTCGCCGAGCGAATCAAGGGCTGGCTTCCGAAGCCGATCCGCTTTTAAGTTCCAAATAGCCCGCTGCGATCTCGACGATGCGGGACTGCATTCGGCCTTGAGCGTCTCGCCACGTGATCTCGGCGACAAACAGCTCGGTGTCGATTTCGACCCCGCGGAAATGCCCGGTGATCACCTGACGCACCTCGCCGCGGTCGCCTCCGATATCACCCTGGAAATCGAGATAGTGAACCCGGTGATCGGCTAACTTCTCTACCTTCGTAGAAATCCCCTCTTGAAACGTTTCAAGCGGCTTGGTGGCCCAGGTTTTCAGGACTCCGTCGACTTCAAACATCCAATCGTAGTGTGTGGGAACCGGCTCCGACGGTGCTTGGCTGCGGGTCCCCTCCGAGCCGGGGGTATGCCGCAGGATCACGAAACGGGGTGGAATTGCATTCAATTTTGCGTGCCTCGGGGTCAATTCGCTGGCGAAGAATCGTGGTTTGAGTCGAGAAAAGAGGGGACCGATGCTCTGTCAATCCGATTCGGGATTGACGGTTAGGTAGCGATATCATCATCCTTTTGGGATCGATCCATGCCTCCGTAACGTATGGACGGTTTCCATTTACGAAAACGAGTCTGAACACTCATGTCTAACGCATCCAGCGCGAACGTACAAATCCAGCTCCCCGATGGCACCCTTCACGAGCATCCCGCCAACACCACTGCGATGGATATCGCCAAAGGGATCAGCGACGGGTTGGCCCGCGGCGTGATCGCTGCCGAGATCAGCGGCCGAGTGGTCGACGCCAACCGTCCGCTGGGCGAATTGAGCGAAGATGATCAACCGATCGCCCTGCGTTTATTGACCAGCCGCGATGCCGAAGCGCTCGATGTCCTGCGTCACTCGGCCGCCCACGTGATGGCCCGCGCCGTGATGCGGCTGTACAAGGGCGTCTCGCTTGCGTTCGGCCCCACTACCTCGGGCGGCTTCTACTACGATTTCGACATCCCTGAAAAAATCAGCGAAGACGATTTCCCCAAGATCGAAGCGGAAATCAAAAAGATCATCAAGGAAAAAGAACCGTTTGAACGCTTCATCCTCGATCGTGATGAAGCTCGCAAGCTGTGCGACGACTTGGACCAAGATCTAAAAGTCGAACATATCGATACCGGGTTATCGGATCAATCCACCGTCAGCTTCTATCGCCAAGGCGAATTCGTTGACCTCTGCCGTGGACCGCACATTCCGGACGCCGGCAAGATCAAGGCGATCAAGTTGATGAGCGTCGCCGGGGCCTACTGGAAAGGCGACGCATCGGGGCGACAACTGCAGCGGCTGTACGGCACCGCGTTCTTTGACAAGAAAGAACTCGCCGCCTACCTCGAGCAACTCGAAGAAGCCAAACGCCGTGACCACCGCGTGCTCGGCAAACAGCACGGTTTGTTTGCGATCAACCCCGAAGTCGGCCAAGGTCTTTGTCTGTGGCTTCCCAAAGGCGCTCGCGTCCGCGTGACCTTGGAAGAATTTCTGCGCAAGGAACTGCTGACCCGTGGTTACGACCCGGTCTACAGCCCGCACATTGGACGTGTGGAACTTTATGAAACCAGCGGTCACTTTCCGTATTACCGCGACAGCCAATTCTCGCCGCTGTTCGGCAGCGAAGCGGGTGGATTGGTCGACGCTTGGCATCAGCGGTTGGTCGATGGAACTCTCGACAGCGACAGCGAAGAAAAACTGATGGAAGCTGCCAAGGTGCTTGGCGCGGAATTCCCCGATTACAAAGCGTCGGCATCAAACGAAGACAAGCAAAAGGTCCTGCATCGTTGGCAAACCGTCCATGAGCGGTACTTGATCAAACCGATGAACTGTCCGCATCACTGTCACATGTTCAAGGCGATGCCACGTTCGTACCGCCAATTACCACTACGATTGTTCGAGTTTGGAACCGTGTATCGGCACGAGCAGACTGGCGAGCTAAACGGGATGCTCCGCGTTCGTGGCTTGACTCAAGACGACGCCCATATTTTCTGTACTGGCGATCAAGTCGAACAAGAATTCAAAGCGACCATCGAACTGACCAAGTTCGTACTCAACGCCGTAGGGCTGGACGATTATCGCGTGCAATTGTCGCTACGAGATCCCAATAGCGACAAGTATGTCGGCAGCGAAGAGAACTGGGACCATGCCGAAGGTGCTCTGCGTGGCGTGTTGGAGAACTCGGGACTGGATTTCAACGAAGAGCCTGGCGAGGCGGCATTTTACGGACCGAAGGCAGACTTTATGGTCCGCGATTGCATCGGTCGATCATGGCAACTCGGTACTGTTCAGCTCGATTACAACCTGCCCGAACGGTTCAAGCTCGAGTACACCGGCAGCGACAATGCGACCCATCGACCGGTGATGATTCACCGCGCTCCGTTTGGATCGCTCGAGCGTTTCACCGGGATGTTGATCGAACATTTTGCCGGTGCGTTCCCAATGTGGTTGTCGCCCGAACAGGTCCGTGTGTTGCCGCTGAGCGACAAGTCATTGGACTATGCCGTGGCGGTCGCCAAACAATTCGACGAAGCCGGATTGAAGGTGACCATCGACAACAACGATGGCAAGGTGCAAGCGAAGATCCGCAACGCGCAGCTCGACTTGGTCAACTACATGGCTGTGGTCGGACCGAAAGAGGCCGAAGCAGGCCAAGTGGCGCTCCGAGACCGGATTGATGGTGACCTTGGATCGATGCCGATCGCCGAAGCGATTGCACGACTCAAAGACGAGATCGCGACTCGCAAAGTGCGGCAAGCGGTCAAGAGCAGCCTCAGCACTGCGGCCGCCGTCGACTCTGGTGCGACCGGCCACGAATATTAATTCGCGGCTTGTTCGTTCATCAGCCCCCATTGAGTCGCCGCTGCGGTGGCGACAACCCAGTGACCCCACGCAAACGGACCCCACGCAAACGCGTGGGGTTTTCTTTTTCCGCTACGAAGTTTTACTCTTCTTCTTCTTCAGGTGCGGGCTCGGCGTTGAGTTCCTCGTCAGAAATATTCAACTCGGGGTGCTCGTCGATGTAAGCCTGCATTTCATCTTGGTCGGTGGGCACGGTCGGAGCGTCCGAGCCGCAGCCAACCATCACGAAGCAAGCGGTCAATGACAGCAGTGTTAATCGAATTTTATTCATACAGTTTTTCCAAATGATCAAATGGAATGAGGGTGGTTAAATAAGATGGGCTTGGAGCTTGGTTGACTAGAATTCCTCGATAGTTTCTTTCGAAGCTCGAGTCCCCAAAGCTCCCCAAAGCCCGTATGGGCTGGCGATTCCTGGCGTCGAATTCGGGTCCGTGTGTTGAGCATGAATCCCAACTTGACCACGCCCCGAGTCACCGGACTCAATCGAATCCGTGATATACTTCACCGCACCATCGCCCATCAAAACATGCACACCGCCTTGGTGGCGGCTGCTCGGTGGCGCGACAACGATCGAGTAATAAAAGTTATTGCCGCAAAGCTCGGCGTTAGGCGGCAGGATCGTCAGCATTTGCGTATAGATCGGCAACAACGAAGCCCACTTCATTCCACGACGCTCTTCTCCGCTGCCGGTCAAGCGGTTCGGTGCGGGAGATTGGGACCAGAATTGCGGACGTTCTGGGTCGATGCTTTGACGACAAGCCAGATTTCCACCCATGTTCAAGATGTTCGAGACCTGGTTATCGGCCAAGTGACTTCGCTTATCACGATCCCCTAAGTCCGTCACGATCTCGCCCGCAAAAATTGTGTTGGACAATCCGTCGAGTACATCACGGAACTTGGAATCGAGCTGGACCATGAACGCCCCTCGCTGCGAAGCTCGGACCCGATTGTACATACTAGGCGTTCCACCCGTTTGAGTCGCTCCCGTCAAACGATTCAGTGCACCGCCATACCCTGTATCACAAGAGTCACCCGTACACATCGCGTAGTTCGTACGACCAGTCGCGGGAAGTCCTACCCCTGGATCGCTCGGGCAACGAAGCGTCGGAATGTTTGTCAACCAAGGGTCATAGTTTCCCCAATTCAAGTGCGCCGAGAGAGGCATTCCGGGCCAAGGCCCCATCGCATTGTAGGTACGAACTCCTCCGCTACTGTCGGTCGTCTGAAATGGGTTGCTGATCTGCTCCCATAACGCTTGTTGTTCAAAAAACGGGGTCAATGCAACCAAGGCCGAACGCTCGAGGCGATTGTTGCCTCGTCGTCCGCTCTCGTGTCTGCCGGCATGGGTGCCTTGGGTACCGCCGCCGTGAACCGGCAGCTGTTTATAGGCCGCGTGATAGTTGTGGATCGCGAGACCAATTTGTTTGAAGTTGTTGCTACAGCTCATCCGACGAGCCGCTTCGCGAGCAGCCTGGACGGCGGGCAACAGCAGCCCCACAAGCACCCCGATAATCGCGATTACAACGAGCAGCTCCACTAACGTGAACCCTTTGGATCGGCTTGATTTTCTCATCACGCTCTTTACCTTCGAAGAAAAGTACAATTGAAGAAATGGCATCGGACTCGACTTACCACTGCGAGCAGTACCTGCGGACCGAGCCGCACCGACGTAAATGAGGAGACAAGTTGATTAATCGTCGGATGTCGATGGATGCAGAACGACTCGTTCCGCAATGATGCCCTGCGATAGCAGTTCTTTAACCATAGGGGGTGGGGGATACGAGCGATTGGCCGAATTGATTGCCATGCCGTTAAACTGCGCACAAATCCAGCATTTTCCCCCTATTTTGAGAAAACTCGGGGTGCACTTAGTTGCTTTTCTACCCACAAATCAGCCGATTCGGGCTTGGTCTTCGAACCCCACCTTCGAAGCGTCTAAGGGGACATCCAGCGACTGTGCAAACACGTTCGATTGCATAGCCACGGTCCCGAACGATGAATCCGATCCGAGGGGGGATGAAATGCACCGGAACTCTCCGCAGACCTTTCGGCCCCCCTTTGGAAGACGATCCAACAGTGGTAGCGGCGGCTGCGATTTATCCGCCGCAACGTGACGACACGAAACCGATCGACGAGACTGGTCGTTGAGCCTGTGTGCTGAGCAAGCCCGTGACCCGCAACAGGCCAACGAAACATCCGGGACTGGGGTTAACGCGCGGGCCCTGACACCAATTCCTTCGCTCGAGGTACTCGCGAACCATCTGTGTCCGTCACCGAATCAGCCACCGATTCGGTGACGCTCGGTTCGCCAGCCGATGGTCGATTTTTGGCGTGTCGTGGCCGACGTTTCCGCCACCACACGATGGCGCCACTGATGTACAGCAGCGCCGGAGTCAGTCCCAGAAACAAGACTGCCCAGCGCCCCATTAAGCCAAACGCCTCTCCGTTGTGAAGTGGAAACTGCCATGCGAAGAATGCGTCGGCGGCCGAAAAGTCAGCCGGGCTTCGGACACTCAAGACACGACCGCTGTATTGATCCAGAAAGACCTGTGAACGCCCGTAGCTTGTTTGAACCTCATCGGGCTGACGAAACGCGACTTCGTAGGTTCCATTCTCGCTTGCCGGTGGATGCAGGTGATCAAATTTCGCATTCGGAAAAGTGGATCTCGCGATTGCAATCGCTTCGTCGGGTGTCAACGGTTTGCGAGAGTCTTGTGGTTCGGAGGTCAGATCGCGAGGCTCCTCACTCACCTCGCTGAAGACACCCGCAACGGCCGTGAAAACGGCGGGGAATTCCATGTAGACGCCGGTGAAGGTGATCACAACCAGAAAGCTAGCACTGATGATCCCAAACGTTTTGTGAATGTCGTAGTTGAAACGCCGTCCACGACGGATCGCAAACGCGGCGCGCCAACTATGTTTCCACAGCGGCCACCAGAGCAAGACTCCGGAACCGATCGAAAGCAAAACCAAAACGCCGATGATGCCGACGATGATCGAGCCGATTCGGCCGGCCACCAATTGAAAGTGCAATCGGTAGATCCATGACATCAAATCCTCGCCCCAAACCCGTTGTCCGGTGACCGAAGCGGAATAAGGATCGACATAAACCGCAGTGTACTTGGGCGATTGATCCGTCCCGCCGGCAAACCAGACCGCCCAAACGCCATCATCGACGCGAGGCCGGCTGACGGAGAGCGCGTGCTTAGCACCGTCGTCATAGGAGGCTTCCGCCGCCTCGATGATCTCGGCCACTGTACGCGTTTGTCCGCTACCCTTGGTCAGCAATAGATCCGAGTTCAGTTGCTCATCGATCGCGTGATCGAACACCAATAAACTGCCGGTCAATCCGATCAACACAAACACCAGGCCAATCGTAAGACCGAGCCAACGATGAGCGAGCAGCCAAAGTTTGCGAAAGCGAAAACTAACCCCGCGGTTGCGATCGGCGAGCTTCGCAGTATCGAACGCGTTCATTGCCCTCGCTCCATCTCGGGACCACGCGGAATCCGACGTGTCTTGGTGTTTTGAACTTTGGTTTGAAGCTTCACCCCGTCGATTGCGATGGTGGGAAGCAAGTTCTCACCGTCTTGAATCTCCACCTTCCACTGAGACTGTTCGGGACGAGCGAACTGGCCATCCAATTGGTCGATCATTGCCAAGTCCATTTTGGTGACGTCCAGCGGCCATGTCACGGTCACGTTGTACTCACCGATTGGCGCCCCATCGCCAGCTTCATACGTCTGCAATTCAAAACGGCCCTCTTGGTCCGCGATTGCCCAAGGCCGCGAGTTGCGAACATCCACCTTAGCGCCGATCGGATAAAGCGTGACGACTGCTCCGTTAGCAGCAACTCCATTGACAGTCACCGTTCCATTTGCAGGGTACGTCGCCGCTTGCCAACCTTCGCGACATCCGGCGCAAACGCATGCAATCAAGACCAAACCAATACTGATTAGAAATTTCATGACGTTCCCCTAAAACTCGCCAACGACTTCATGACCATCAATCGAAGTCAATGCACTGAGAATGTCCATGTCGATGTTTTCTGTCATGAATCGAACCGAGCCGTCCGCCAAACTGATTTGCATCCCTCCGGTATGAAACGCGTAGGGAGCGCCGTAAAGATTGCTGACGTTGATGATGTCCGTGCCCACGAACCAAGTCACATTCGGATTGCCAGTATTGGGGTCCAATTCCACTTGGTATGGATAGAGCCATCCCGAATTAAAGTGCCCCGCCCATGCCTTGTATTCTTGAGTCCACCACGAAGGCGACACAGCAGTTCGGCCTTGGACATACAATGCGGCACGACCTGCCGATTCGTATTGCAAGATCGTATGGCTAAGACCATCGGTGACGTCGCGAAATTTGCGGATTTCGTTCTGCTCGAACATGGAACGATTCGGCGTCGGATCCGTGATCCATCCCGTATCGCTACGAATGTGGGCGTAGTCGCAGGTCTGAAAACCGCTATCAGGTTCGGTCGCTCCCGCTTCGGGATTGGACGGACACTGATACGTCACCGGCATATTCGTGGCCATATCGGCGTTGTCGGCATGATCCCATCGCACGTGGTAGTCGTATTGGCTCTCCGCGTTGCCGCCTTCGAGAAAAGGAAGCACGGCGACATTCGCGTGTGCGACATGCAGGGGATCGGCATACAATCCGTCCCAATCGACCCATGCCGGAGGAAGGCTGCGGTGAGTCGATTCGTAGTTGTGCAGTGCCAAGGCAACTTGTTTCATGTTGTTACTGCATTGCATCCGCCGGGCTGCCTCGCGGGCCGCTTGCACGGCGGGCAAGAGCAAACCGACCAACACACCAATGATTGCAATGACAACGAGCAGCTCAACGAGCGTAAAGGCCGATCGAGGCGAGTGGGCCGATTTGCTGGCGCATAGCGAGCGTGGGTACATGAAAAATCTCCAGCCAAGAGAAAGGGGGGCGCGTGATGCTTCAAACCCCGCGAAAACGCGTCGGGGGGCGAGTCAAACGTGGCTGGCTAAAGAGATAAACTCGTCGCTGGCTTCGCGGACAATCTAGTTCTTGCGAATCGTTCTCAACAAGCTAGTAGCCGCCTAGAACACCGTCAAGCCACATTGCCAATGTTTTCGCGGCAACGAGGTCGATCGAATGTTTGCAAGCATCCCCAATCCTATGGTTCCGGTTGTGACCGACTACTGTTTTCAGTAACGTTGACCTTAGGCAAAGCCCCATCCTTGCCCTGCCTCTGTTGGTCAACTTGTTGACTTGCTCGGTGTGATGCCTTTGATGCAGAGCAAAAGTGACGGTAGGTAATCTGTGTGTGCCGGCGGCTTGTTCTCGCTGCTCACATGACCTTGGTTTTCTGAAACCAGAAACCCAAATCCGTGGGGACAATGATTGCGAGTGCCAAAAGTGTATTTGCGAAAGTTGCTTCGAGACTGCGCGCGATGGTCGAGTGCGGTGAGGCGACGCTATTCTGTGGTGCCCTTCCAACAAGGAGTTTTGGCATGTCAAATTGGGTTCGTAGTACCGGTCTTGTGGCTGGTTTGATGTTGTTAGCCGTCTCTGTCTTTGTCAGCTCACCTGCCCAAGCGGCGGATCCAGCGAAGTCGCAAATCATAATGACGGTGGGCGAAATGTGCGGCGGCTGCGTGAAGAAGATCAGCAAACGCTTTGAAGGGGTCAAAGGCGTTGCCAAGGTGCAGTGCAGCATCGAAAAGAAATCTGTCACCGTGATCCCCGATCAAGACGTGCGGCTGAGTCCGAAGGGCGTTTGGGAACTGATGGAAAGCATCGGCAAAACTCCCACGAAGATGGTGACACCAAACGGAACGTTTACGTCAAAGCCCAAGAGCTAGAAGGACGCTTGAGCAGGGGAGAGATAAAGAGTGTTTCGAGTCGCTCCCCATTGATAAATGCTTGAATTCGTCAATCTCTCATTTTCAATCGGCAAACGGAGTGAATCCCATTCGCCCCGTTTGCCGATCCGACTGCCCCAATGCCTTACAAGTACGTCCGGCTCACGGCGCCGACTCGACCTCTTGTTTTGTTAAGACGCCGTCGCCGTTGGCATCCAAATCATCGAACACTCCATACAGTTTCTTGGGGGTATCGCTGCGGGCGAGCTTGCCATCGCCGTCGCTGTCGAGTTGTTCGAACTTTTGCAGGCGAGCCGCATTGCGAATCAATGCTTCAGCTCGTTCTCGTAGTGTCATCGCAGGCTTCTTCACTCCGGCTCGCTCTTGCTCGCTGAGCGGCACCGCGTAGTGATAGTAGCCGATCATCATCTCGTCCCACGTTTGATCCCCCCAGCGAACCGTCGCCGTCGGATCGGGATTGTTCAAATTGTCTTCGCTGTTGTCATACGTCGCGGTACAAACGATCCGGCTTCCCTCGGGGACTGCCAACGGATTCTGCAGCACGTAGGTGGTCTGCCAATTGAAATCGTAGTGCGGAATATCCAGCAGCGTCGTCCGTTTGCCCGCAGCCGTTTCCAGCTCGTAGCGAAACGATTTGCCCCGCACATGCATGTGCGGACTCATGCTCAACAACGTCGCCTCGGCGGGAAAGCGTGGACTGGTTCCCGATGTCTCGTAGTTCGCTTCGCCTGGCGGGATTTTTAAACGCGGCTGCAATGCACTGGTCGTCACGATCTCGTGGGTGATCGATTCAGGATCGGCAAAACAGATTCCCAGCGAACTTTGGTCCTGTTGCTCGGTTCCAATCGGAGTGTAGTGCACTTGGAAAATCAGTTCGCTGCCCGCGGGAATTCGCTTGGCATGTCCCTTGGGTGCCAATTCCAATCGGGCACCGGGAACATAGCCGACCAAAAAACCACGCGCTGCGTCCAAGCCGCCGCGGGTTCCCTTGGGTGCCGCGAAGGCCAAAATGTGATGGACCACTTCGCGATTGCCCGGTTTCAACTCGGCTGCTTCGATCCACATGTCTTCGTCCAACTTGGGATCAACACGATAGTACTGATAACGCACCTCGCCGGTGGCGGGAATCTTCACGCTCTCGGTACTGACGGGCACCACCAAATCAGGTTCACGCGGCAGTTGCCATCCCGGAATTTTTTCGGGCAGCGGCGGCAATTCGCTGGCGTCACCTTTGGGTGACCCTGCATCGACCCAGGCATAGAGCGTTTCTTTTTCTTCGTCGCTCATCATGCGGTCGTTAGCGAACGGCAAGTGATCGCCGCTGGCGTGCCACGGCGGCATCCGGCCTTCGCGCACCACCTCGGCCATCATGTCGGACCAACCCGCGACCTCGTCGTAATCGGTCAACGAGAACGGTGCGATCTCGCCATCGCGGTGACACTCGACACACCGCTTGCGTAGAATCTCAGCGACTTGGCCACCGTAGGTCACGTCACTGTGCTCGGCCACTTTTTTGGTCCGGCCGATGATGCATCCGACCGTGTCCGTTTGCGGCAGTGAGACCTCACGTCCCGACGCCAGTTCATCCAGTGCGATCCGCAGATCGTGTCGACGCGGTTCGTCGCGGATATAACCGATGCCATATTGGTCATCGATTCGGCCGCGATAGCGAAGTTCGCGATCGGCGTCGTAAACAAACACCTCAGGGGTCCGCTCAGCAGCGACTTGGTCGGCAAACCGATTGCCGGCGTCTTTGAGCAGCGGGAACTCGATCGACTGGCGTTTGGCGAACGAGGCGATCTCTTCGAGCGAGTCTTGGCGATTGCTCATCACGCCGATCACGCGAACCGATTGCGATTGGTATTGCTGCTGAATTTCCCCCAGCCGGATCGCGTACAATTTGGCTAGCGGACACTCGGTGCCCAGCATGGCGACAACCAGTATCGAATCGGACTGAAAATCATCGAGTTTCCACGTTCGACCGCGGAAATCGATCAAATCGATTCGCTCGAGCGAGGTGCCACCGGCGGCCGCAGGGTCACTGGCAATTGTCGTCGTTGTGGGTACCGCTGCAGACAGTAGAACGACCAGAATGGACGCAATTCGGAATCGAACGCAATTCACAGAGCACCTTCGTGGTTGGATAAGTATGTTGGTTGAACGAGTCAGTCAGTTTCCGTAGCGAAACTCGTCAAGAGTTTCGGGGGCAAACGTCAATCGAACGAAAGTCTTGACGACTTCCGCTACGCTAAATTAGCACAAACTGTATAAGAAAAAATGTTTCACAGTGTTGCGTTTGGGCGCTAGTGCTGATTGGATCGCGCCGAAACCGTGGCTAGCGGTAAAGCGGCTAACGAGAATCCGCTCTACTCGAACTCTTGCACCCGTACTTTTGGCTCATTCCTCAATAATGAAACCACCGAGCGACTCTGATGTTTCGGCGGCTTTTTGCCAGCTGATCGACCCGAGCACCAAGATATCCGAAGTTCGCAGCGTCGGTGGCGGCTGCATCAGTAGCGCCATGCAAATCACGCTTCACGATGACCGGCTCGGCAATCGTACGGTGTTCGCCAAGGCAAACGAGCCTGGATTTATCGACAATTTCCAATCCGAATGCGATTGTTTGATCGCGTTGGCGGAAGCCGAATCGATTTTGATCCCAAAACCGCTCGCCGTGGGCACGGCGGCCGAGCGAGCGTGGCTGGTCACCGAGTGGGTGGAAACAAGGCCGCAGGCGAAAAATTTTTTTACTGACTTCGGTCGACAATTAGCGAAGCTGCACCAGGTGACCGCGGGCAGCCAAATCGGTTGGAGTAGCGACAATTTCCTCGGTTCGGCGATCCAGCCGAACACGGCGACCGCCGGCTGGGCCGAATTTGTGGCCGAAAACCGCATCGGTTTTCAGCTCCGCTGGGCCCTCGACCAACACCGAGCCGATGCAAAGCTGCGCCGCGATGGCGAGGCGATTATCGCCGCGATGCCTGAATTGCTGTCCGGTCGTGCCGCCGAAACCTCGCTGCTGCATGGCGATTTATGGAGTGGCAACTATCTTTGTGGGGCCACGGGCGACGCTGCGGGTGGCGTCCCGGTGATCATCGATCCGGCGGTCTATTATGGGTGTCGTGAGGCGGAATTTGGGATGCTGAAGCTGTTTGGTTCCTGCCCGCCCGAGTTTTACGATGCCTATCAAGCGACTTGGCCGCTGCCCGATGGTTGGCAACATCGCATAAACGTCTATGTTCTTTATCATCTGCTGAACCATTTGAACTTGTTCGGCAGCGGTTATCTTGGCCAATGCCACCAAGTTGCAAGCGAAATCTTGCGTTCGAAGTAGTTTCATTGGCCTCCTGGGTCGCGAACGACTCGTCAATTTCCCATCGAACCCCTCCCATCGAACCCCTGAGAAACCGTCATGCTCGCCGCGCGAGTGATCCCCTGTTTGGACGTGCACAACGGACGCGTCGTCAAAGGCACCAACTTCGTCAATCTTCGTGACGCCGGCGATCCGGTCGAAGTCGCACGCCGCTA
>TARA_R110002073_G_scaffold15207_5_pt1 | contig 36775 bp, 28 predicted proteins | sample TARA_R110002073 | Tara Oceans TARA_R110002073 (sample SAMEA4397174) | marine metagenome | biome: Polar Biome; feature: [DCM] deep chlorophyll maximum layer (ENVO:01000326); material: water (ENVO:00002006), including particulate matter (ENVO:01000060) such as... | depth 40 m | reverse complement strand
GCATTACTCGGCAACATCCAACTATCCAAGATACGACAGGCTTATTAGATATAGTAATAATGAATTGCGTTCTGCCGAATGGAATTATGGACCACAAAAATGGTTTATGGGGAACCTTAAAATGACCACCTTGAGTAGTAAATCTAATTTATACGATAATTTTAAGATCGCAGTAGCCTATCAAAATTTTCAAGAAAGTAGAATCGATAGAAACCTGTATTCTGATTCTAGGAGGACTAGAGAAGAAAATGTCGATGTGTTAACTGCCAATGTGGATTTTGAAAAATCTCTATCGGAATCTTCCAGATTATTTTATGGCGCAGAATATATTTATAACACTATTGGTTCCAAAGCAAAACAAACCTTTTTATCTACAGGAAACTCACAACCAATTGCAACAAGGTATCCTCATGGCTCTACTTGGCAATCAATAGCATCATACATAAGCTATAAATATAAACCCAATAAAAAGTTTACATTTCAGTCAGGCATAAGGTTCAACCACATTGCAATTAAAGCTAATTTAGAAGAAAATAACACCTTTTTAAATCTACCTTTTAGCGATGCCAGTATTAACACAGGTGCTTTTACAGGAACCGCAGGTATAAGTTGGTCACCAAATAAAACAATAGTATGGAAATTCAACACATCTACTGCATTTAGGGCACCAAACATTGATGACGTAGGCAAAATATTTGATTCGGAACCAGGCTCTGTTGTCGTACCAAATACTAATTTAAAATCTGAATATGCTTATGGTGGTGAATTAGGTTTGGTCTTGAGTATTAATGACAATCTAGTTTTTGATTTAGCAACCTATTATACCTATTTAGACAATGCACTGGTTAGACGAGATTTTGAGGTAAATGGACAAACTCAAATCATGTATGATGATGAATGGAGTGATATACAAGCCATACAAAATGCATCTAAAGCATGGATTTATGGTTTTGAAGCTGGTGTAAAAATATATTTTAACGACAATTTAAAATTAACATCTCAGTACAGTGTCGTTGGAGGGACCGAAAAAGATAAGGATGGAATAGAAGTTCCGGTTAGGCACGTAGCACCCAGTTTTGGGAATACACATTTGGTTTGGGAAAAAAATAAATTGAAATGGGACGCTTTTATAAATTATAATGGCGAGTTATCTAACAACCAATTAGCATCTTCGTTAGCAGAGTATATTTTTGCGCTAGATGCCAACGGCAAACCGTATGCTCCATCTTGGCATACTCTAAACTTTAGGTCTCAGTACCATATAAGCCCATCAACAACTGTGGTAGCTACCATTGAAAACATTACAAATCAGTTGTATAGGCCTTATTCTTCTGGTATTGCAGCTCCAGGAACCAATGTCATCTTGTCTTTAAAGTATAGTTTATAAAAACAAAATTAAGGAATTCACCAGCACTTTATATGTCTATATTTAACACTAAGATTAATATTTTTTAATTGCTTTTTTAGTAATTACATAACTGTTATTAAGTGTTACTTTTGCAATATAAGGCGCTTGACTTAAGTTGGACAACTTCAAGGTTTCATCTTTACTATTCACTTGAAAATCATACAAAATACGCCCTTGAAAATCAATAATTTTAATATTATTTATTTTGGTGGGAGCATTTAATTTAAACTGGACATCACCATTGTTGTGCTCGATGATTGAAAGTGTGCTTTTATTAATTTCACTATTTATTGATAATGCTTCTTCGGTAAATACAATTTCGAAACGATCGTTAAACTCACCAACATCCGAAGTAAAATTGTAATCACTCACTTTTAAATCATGAAGTTTGTTTAGTAAATTATCTTTTAAATAAACGGCATTGGTATTTAAAAAATCACCTTCAAATTGCACAATAGATAAGGTGTATATTGTTGGTACATTGATTGATGTGCTATAGCCAATAGTTATGACTTCATCTTTATTGATGCTATTTAGATCTTTTCCCTGAATTGCAAATTTTTTAACTTCATTTTCTATGGTTGAATACAGTATAGCAGAAGCATTAGATGATATGTTTTTTGGTGCATCGTAATACATTCCATCATTATTATTGGAAGCTCCTTTAACATAACCAACTAAAATTTGATTAAAAACACCATTATCCGAAGTTAAATTCAGCCATAATTTATTGGCTTCACTCTTTTTACTTGCTCTAAAGAATAAGTTATTGTTTCCAGTAACTCGCATAGAATTATTAAAAACTACATTTGCAGAAACAATATTTCCAGGAATTAAAGGGTCTCCATCAGAAAAATAAGAAGCAGCCGCATTGTTATCCATCGAGACAAAAAATCCTTGACCAGATGGTATAAAGTTATTGGGAACTAATCCATCGCCTCCAGCAGAATTTCCAGTTCCATTAATTACTGCATAATCTGAAGTAGCAAAATTTAAATTCTCATTACCATTAGCAGTCGCCGAAGGATTAGTGTTTTGCGACCATAAAAAGATGGCTCCAGAGATTGAAGGAGAAAGCTCAGTATTTGTGTCTAAAATAGTATTTGCCGAAAGAAATGATGTAGCATCTATAGCTGAAGGATAAGGGTTGCCTATAAAATTCCAGTTATTGTCATTGGTTTCTTCATCATTTCTATAAACGGGAACAGTAATAACGCCATTATTGAAACGACCGTTAAATGAGTAAACAAATTGGTTTCCGGGAGAAAAATTAAATATTAATTCGTCGTGTGTTGTCGCATAACCTACTCCAGGAATCATGATGTTTCCTGCGTTTGCATATACCCAATCATTACCATCATCATCAATATCATCTTGTCCATCAGCAGTAGCATTATTATTATTAGTTTCGGTTGTTGCGTCTAAAAAGTTTATGGCATTAAACCAAAAACGCCTTCTAATATCAGAATCTGATAAAGCACTCCCAATTGTTTCATTTTCAACAGGAGAGCTCCAATAGGTATATTCATACCAATTATTTGCTGATGCCGTTTTTTTATTAACAGTTATTGTTCCATTATTAACCACAGCACTGTCATCATTAATTTGTACAACAGCTCCTTGTGGTTGCACAATGATGTTTCCTTGGACAATGATGTCGTTTTCTACTTCAACATAATAACCATTAGCAATAGTTAATGTTTTGTCTGTATTAACTGTTAAGTTGCAAGCAGCAACACTTCCATTTGTTGCGGTATCGTAGTTTTCGTTTATTATTACAGGATCGTTTAAAGTTGGAGTCCCAACAGGATTCCAGCCTCCAGATTCCCAAGTATATGTAGTGCCTCCATAACAAGGTATTGAGGTAACCGCTCCATTAAATTCAAATCTTTCAAGACCAAAAAGACCTCTTGATGCGCCACCCCAAGCATATACCCTAAATGTAATAGAGGACGAAACGTTTTGGTATTTGGGTGCAGACAAATCAATAACATTAATTCCTGTTAGGGTTGGATTGCCAATGTCGGTTGTAAATCCATCTAAACTACTCTTAATAGAAATATTAGTTGGAGATGGATCATAGAAGCTTACTGTTTTTCCTGTATAGGTAAAGTTGACAAAATTTATCTCTTTACCTGGGTTGGGTGTTAGTACAAACTCAAAATAGTCATCAGGATGAAATATTACATCCCAGTTTTTGGCTATATAAGTATCTAGCCTAAACAGTGGTGCAGCACTTGCGTCTGGCCCAATGTTTGACCCTCTTCCAATTCCAGAAACCGTAATATTGGGATCAACATACTGCCCATTGGTATATGGGTTTGAAGCAGAAGGATCTTCGTCGATTATTTCATTTAAAAAAATAGTCTGACCAGAGCTAAAGTATAGAGCCCAAAAAAGAAGTATAAATGTAATTTTATATTTCATTTGCTATTAATCCGATAAAACAAAATAGAAGGGCGACTATTTATATAATGAATACAAATATATTTATAAACTTTGCCTTATTGCTGTGGAAAAACCATAGACTTGCTGTGGGAAAGCCGTAACTATTAGTAATAACAAGTAGTTTAAGAAGTTTTAAAGCTATGGTTTTACATCTAATTTGTTTTCAATTACTATTTTTGAATAATGATAAAAAAACGCACTTATACAGTAGATGAGGCTAAAAAAAAGCTTGAATATTACTGTGCTTATCAGGAACGCTGTCATAAAGAAGTTTCCCAAAAACTAAAAGATATGTACATGATACCTGAAGCCATAGACCTAATAATAGTGCATCTTTTAGAGCATAATTTTCTAAACGAAGAACGTTTTACCAAAGCATTTGTAAGTGGTAAATTAAAAATTAAAAAATGGGGAAAACGCCGATTAACTTTAGAATTAAAGAAAAAAAACATTTCTAAAACAAATATTAATCAAGCACTTACAGAAATTGATGATAAGGAATATATCCAAATTTTTAATGACCTAGCTGAAAAACGATGTAACGCTATTAAAGAAAAAGATACCTACAAAAAAAAGAAAAAGCTAGCAGATTATTTGTTGTATAGAGGGTGGGAATCTTTTTTGGTTTACGATAAAGTAAACGAACTTATTAAGTAATGTTATTTTTTTTGTGAGTTCTAACAATGGCTTGCTCGTTTTTCCAATCAATCCAATTTTGTCCTTTCATACGTCTCATTACATTATCAAAATAACGCATAAAAAACACGTTGTAAACAGCTTGAGTTAAGTTTTTTGGTTTTCTGGCCAAGGCACGTAAACTCATGGAAAATCCTGGAGTAATGTAGCGCATAAAATGCCACCAACCTTCAGGCATATATAAAACTTCGCCATGCTTTAAATTGGCCACATAGCCTTTGGCGTTTTTTAGTGCTGGCCATTTTTTGAAATCAGGATTGGCGAAGTCAATATCCTCTCTTGTAATAAGTGAATGAGGCACTTTGTATAAATGTTTGTTTTGTTTTTGGTCAAATAAAATACATTGCTTTTCACCTTCAAAATGAAAATGAAAAATATTAGCCAAATCTATATCGTAATGCATAAAAGTATAAGAATCTCTTCCCCCAAAAAACAACATTGGCAAGTTTTTCATTAGGCGCAAACCAAAATCCGGATACCTAAAATCTTCTTGAAGTTGTGGGAATTCTTTTAGGATGTTCCAGAGGAAAATTCTAAACTTTGTTGGTTCTTTTTTTAACAAATCCACATAATCACTCATTTTCATGCTTGCATGTGGTTGGTTAAAACCATCTTTGTAATCTACAGGTCTATCATCGTACAAAGGCACTATTTTGTTTCCAGCAACAGTTTTTATATACTCTAAGTTCCATTTAGAAAAAGCTGGCCAATCTTCAATACAGCGTTCAATTACCACAGGTTTTTGGGGTTTAAAATAGTGCTTAATAAACACTTCTTTTGAAATAGTTTTTACGCGAGGAACTTCCTGAAGATTTAGTTTCATGTGCCAATCACTTTTAAGAAAAATTAATCCCAATTCATTTCAAAAATGTACAACGGAGTTTATTAAGGCAAAATTATAAAAACCATTTAAACTATATCATTTTATATTTAATGGCGAGCGTTATTTCTTAAACATCTTACTTACATATTTTAAATGAACACTACTTATACTGCCAAAAACACCAAAATAAGCAATAAATAACAACCATGTAATTGGTATTTTTAATAAGCTATATGCTGTGTTTGGGAAAATGAGTAGTGTTTCTGAAAGCACTACGAACAAACCATACACTGCCCAAGTACTATTGCTGATATAAATTGGTAATTCAATCCAAATAAAAGGTATGAATAATGCTAAAAACAAAAAATGAAACCATGCTATGAGCAAATAATGATTGGTTTCCACAAGATACGCAACTTGAGGGAAGCTTCCTAAAACACTACAAATGCCTACTACCAATAAAACCCCATAAATAAAGTGATAGCCTTTTTTAAAACGTTTAATAGATTGTGCAAAACTTATAAAAACAAATAAAAGTAATGCAGAACTCACACCTCCAATAGACTGTATTAACCAATGATTGAAATGATAATCAAGAGAGTGTGTGTAAAGGCCAACGATACTTAACCCAATAACCCAAACGTATTTTTTAGTAATTTGTGTAGAAGTATTTTTTAAAAATACAGTTAATAACCAAACTAAAAACGCTCCAAAAAACTGAAAGTGTAAATAAAAAAAAACAGCTTGTTGATACCAAGGCGATTCTTGTAAATTAAAAACCATTAAAGGGCCTAAACAATAAGGACCTATTGAAGAAATGAAATAAAAAACAATACCTAATTTAACCAAAGAAACAAGCTGTTTGGAACCTTCAATATTTTTCCAGAGCCTAATTAAAAAAACATAGCTAATCCATAGATGCAATGTAGAAAAGAGTATAGATAACAAGGCATAACCTTGGATTATAAAAGCAACAAACATTCCGCCAACACATATTTGTAATGCTATATAATATCTATAAGTTATAGTATCGATGCCTTTTGTAAAGAATTTCCAAATAAGTACCATTAAGGCATTAAACAAAAACCCTAATAACATAACATGAGAATGCGAATGAATAAGATTTTTTATAGGGAAGCCAAGGCTGGTTTGGGCAAAAAAGAAGCGTATTATTAAGCCCAAAAAAACTCCCAAAAGCCCAAAAATAATAGGATAAAACCAAAGCCGCCTATCATTAATTATGTTCATGATTATTCTAAATAGTTGTTATAATACTAATAGCAATTTAAAACTTATATTTTACATCCAATAGTACGTTCCCTTTTGGCATTGGTACCAAATTGGTTTCGGTATAATTTGCGTTAAAAATATTATTTCCTATTACCGAAATTTCAAAAGAGTGCAAATCCAATGTTGCTTTTGCATCAACTACGTGATAGTCGTTGTTCGTTCCAATAGTTCGCTTTGCAAATTTGTAAGCAATACTTTGGGTGAAATTTTTAAAGAATTGTGTGCTAAAAGTCGCTGTGGCATGGTGTTGTAACGAGTTGATGGAATATCTAGAAAAATTAACCTTCGAAGTTTTTAAATTATCATCCAAATAGGTATATCCCAAAACAATATTCTGGTTAAACCCATACATTATAAAGTTAAAAGACGCATTGGCCTCAAAACCAAAGGTGTTTAAATCTTGTATATTTGTCGCTTGCCACAAATCATCAGATTTTTCTTTTACATAATCAATCAAATTAGTCGATTTCCTGTTAAACACAGCCATAGAACCAGTGAAATAGGCTTTAGTAAATTTAAAACCCAGTTCTCCTGAAAATGCTTCTTCAGGATTTAAATTTTCATTTCCAAGTGTTGTTGGGTCGCTATAAAACAAATCGGTATAGGTTGGAATTCTATAGGTGTAACCTACGTTTGCATACACTTTTAGGTTATCATTTGCTTGGAATCCTAAATCCATGCCTGGGAACGCATGAAACTTAAAGTCAGAAAAATAATTAACCGCAATTCCTGGAGTAATATCGAACCTGTTATTGGCAAAAGAAAAGCGATGCTCAATAAACACATTTGCCATAAAACGATTGCGATAACCAAGGTTGTTACTGGACAAATACACTTTTGCCAAGTCCACACCAAAACCAGTTGTTCCAAGATTAGATTTGTAAGAAGCGTTTACCTCACCACCAACCTTATTGGTAATGTGCAGGTTTCGGTATATTGAAGGAATATCCCTAACAAATAAGTACATATCTTGATTGCGTTTCCAGTACATGCGAGGTTTTAATGTTAGCTTTCCTTTTTTATAAACCGATGTTACACCAACCAAACTACTTTGTGTTTCTTCATATTGATTTATGGCCGAAGGCGAAGCATAAAACCCATTAGCACCAAATTTACGTTCGGTAAAATAGCCTATTAAGTTAATAGGTGTATGGTTTTTGTTAAAAGCAGCTTTTAAAAAATAGTTTTGGTTTTTAAAATCGGTATTATATCTATAACCATCCGAAGTATTTATAGAAGCATGCGCAATGACCGATGTTCTGTTAAAATCAATTCCAGTAGTTCCAGAAACATGTTGCTGACCAAAAGAACCAACTTGAAAACCAGCAGCATTTACGTTTTCGGTATTTCTTTTTGTTACAATATTTATGGCACCTGTAAACGCATTTTGTCCAAATACTCGAGCGGCAGGCCCTTTAATAATTTCGATACGTTCAATAACCTCAATTGGCAAAGCCATGTTCATGGTGTGATGGCCAGTTTGAGCGTCTTCTACTTTTATGCCATCAATTAGGATTAATGTTTGGTCAAAGCTTCCACCACGAATATATAAATCGGCCTGCATACCATTTACACCACGACGGCGTATATCTATTCCTGCTACTTGCTGTAACAATTCGGCAACATTGGTCGCAGGACTTTGTGAGATTTCTGAAGCAGATATTACAGTAATGGTTCTGGAATTTTCTTTAAACGGTAAATCAATTCTGCTAGAACTTATTATTACAGAATCCAGTTGTTTTGTTTTTTGTGCTTCTTGTCCAAACGATGTGTAAACGCTTAATATTAAAAGAAGTACTGCTACATAATAATTAATTGCTCTCATACCTTAGGTTTAAGCGAGCAAAAATAGAAAATCTGTGGAATGAGCAATGTTATATTTTGTTTTTATTCAATGTTAATTAAAGTAAGTTATTATTAAAAAAGAATAAAAAATTATTGGTAAACAATAATTTTACTATATTTGCTATAGTAATTAATCGAAAATAGAACAAAGTTATGTCCAATAATCAAGAAGTAAAACAAAGAATAGTAAAAGGGAATAAGTTAGTGTGTAATGTGTGCAAACATGATAAATTTTGGTCAAGAACAACTCTAATGAATACCTCTAAAATGACCTTTTTTAAATTAGATTGGGCCAATAAGAGCGCATTAAATTATATATGCGACAATTGCGGTCATGTACATTGGTTTATGAATAAGTAAAGAAAATTATGAAAACAACAAGAATACTTAAAATAATGCATGTGTTCGCTTGGATTGCCCTAATAGGGTTGTCGATCAAGGCAGGTGCCTTAATTATATCATACTTTGTGAGTTTAGGGAATGAAGGTGCTGCCAAAGATTTGTTTGAAGACATGAACTTAATTGCCTATAAACAAAATAGTTTGGTGCATTATTCTATTATTGTAGCGTATAGAATTATACAATTTAGCCTGCAAGTCTACATTGCATTTGTTGTGGTAAAACTCTTGAGCAATTTTAATATAAACAGACCTTTTAATTTAATTGCACTAAGGGCTATGCAAACTATTAGTTACAGCCTTTTGTTAATGTGGGCAATTGTAGTGACACATAATATACATGTTGGAATTTTAGAATCAACCACAGGAATAAAAGCAACCTTAATCTCTAGTGAATTTGTTTTAATTGCAGGTATCGTTTATGTGTTTTCATTACTATTTAAACGTGGATTAGAACTTCAATCTGAAAACGATTTAACAATTTAATCTTATGAAAAATAACACGACTATTTTAACAGTAATTACTTATGCAGTTTTATTATCAGCAGTTTCAATATTGCTTAACGATTTAAGAGAGTTCGATTTACAACAATTTAAGGAATTTCAAAACTGGGCAAAAACTGCAAAAAAAAGCGAGAATTGGTTTACTTCAAAAAACGCCATAAAATGGAGCTATTATGCGATTAGTACTGGACTCTTTTTTTGGAGAGCTTATCTTATTTATGGATTTACTTATTTTTTATCCATATTAAGCGAAGTTGATAAAGGGCATTATTTTAGTGATAAGAACATAAAGTATTTTAGAAAAATTGGCAATATTTTTATTGCCTATACCATTAATGTCTTAATACTAAGGTTTTTACTGGCTTTAATAGGGAAGTCTTCTTTTAACTTTTTCACAGAATATAAGGCAGAATTCACTTTACTAATTCCATGTGCATTAGCTTTTTACTTATTAGCTGAAATATTTAAACATGCAAAAGAAACTAAAGAAGAAAACGATTTAACCATTTAATTATGAAACGAAACATAGTTTTTAAAACACTTATTGATATTCTTTTTATTTTTCAAGGATTTGGAATATTGGGAGCATTTTTAATAATGCCATTTGGAGTGACCAAAATAAATCAAATAAATTTAAACGTTAGTGAATGGTCCATAACATATTGGAGTTTATTGGTTCTTAGCTTGATAGCTTTTATTGTTTTTATAACAGGAGTTTTCTTCTTAAGAAAAGTAGGACGTTATTTATTGTCAAACCAATACTTTGCAATTGAAGTTATAGATAACCTCAAAAAAAGCGGAAGATTTTTTATTTATACGGGAATAATTAGCTTTTCTGTTTTTGTAATATCTTGGGTTGTTAAATTTAATTCAGGAAATGTGTTACTTTATAATACAGATGTTGTATTGCCACTTTTTATCACAATTGTTGGATTATTCTTCTTAATTCAAAGCGATGTTCTAATGGTTTCTAAAAATGCTAAAGAAGATAACGACTTAACCATCTAACCTATGCCAATTATCGTAAATCTAGACGTTATGCTCGCTAAGCGGAAAATGAAAAGTAAAGACTTGGCTGAAACTATTGGCATAACCACAGCTAATTTATCTATCCTAAAATCTGGTAAGGCAAGAGCCATACGGTTTTCAACGTTGGAAGCCATTTGTAAAGCACTAGAGTGCCAACCAAGTGATATTTTGGAATATGTTAAAGAGTAAGAATTATTTTAACCTCTTGTAAGTTTCTCCCATTCTCAAAAATACTACCTTAGTTGCTTTAAAACACGATTCACTCTTTCCAATCATGAAAAAATATTTCTTATTAATTACACTTCTGGTTTTATTTAACTGTAAAGAATCCCAAACAGAAGAACCCTTAAGAGGTGTTTCTACTATTTATAACATCTCTTTTAAAAATGCAGTACATCATGAGGCAAATGTGCAAGCTACTTTCACTAACTTAAAAAATGACGAAGTAGAATTTAGAATGAGCCGAACCTCTCCAGGGCGTTATGCATTGCATGAATTTATAAAAAACGTATATGCCGTTAAAGTAACCGACGGACAAGGAAATATACTTGAAGCCACCAGACCAAACCCTTACGCATGGAAAGTAAATGGACATGATGGCACTATAAAAGTATCATATACTTTGTTTGCTAATAGAGGAGACGGAACCTATGCACAAATAGACGAAACTCATGCGCATTTAAATATTCCAGCAACGTTTATGTATGCGCCAAGTTTGGCTAATGACGAGGTGGAAGTAACCTTTAACGTACGCGAAGATTTAAATTGGAAAGTAGCAACACAACTAAAACACAAGGAAGAAAACACATACTACGCAAAAAATTTACAGTATTTTATGGACAGCCCAACCGAAATTAGTAATCATAGAGTGCGTTCGTTTGATGTTGATGGACAAACAATAAATTTTGTATTGCACCATAATGGAACTGATGCCGAATTGGATGCATATTTTAAAAAAGTGAAGAAAGTAGTGTTAGAACAAAAAGCTGTTTTTGGCGAGCTTCCAAAATTCGATTACGATAATTATTATTTTTTAGCATGTTATATTCCTAATGCATCTGGCGATGGTATGGAACACCGTAATTCAACAATAGTGACCTCTACCAGAAGTTTAGCTAATGGAGGTATGAAACGCAATATTGGTACAGTATCGCACGAATTTTTCCATGCATGGAATGTAGAACGTATTCGTCCGCAATCTTTAGAACCATTTAATTTTGAAAAAGCCAATATGAGTGGCGAGCTTTGGTTTGCCGAAGGCTTTACCAGCTATTACACCAACTTAATTTTATGTCGTGCAGGGTTAATGCCTCAAGAAGACTATGTAAAAGGGCTTTCAAGAACCTTTAATTATGTATGGAATTCTCCAGCGAGACAATTTTTTAATACCATAGAAATGAGCTACCAAGCACCTTTTGTAGATGCAGCACGCTCAGTAGATCCTGTAAATAGAGGGAACACCTTTATTTCGTATTATACCTATGGAAGTGCTTTAGGTTTGGCCTTAGATTTATCACTTCGTGAAAAGAATTTGAATTTAGATGAGTATATGACACTGGTTTGGACCAAATTTGGAAAAGAAGAAAAGCCATATACCATTTCAGATTTACAAAATACACTTAACGAATATGCAGGAGACAATTTTGGAGATAACTTCTTCAATAATTATGTACATAAAAGCGGTATGCCAGAAATGAAGCGTTTGTTTGAAAACGTTGGCGTATTATTAACTCAAGATGATACACAAGCAAGCTTTGGCGCAAGTGTTAGACAAGGCAAAATCTTTGGATATACAAGTATTGGCTCCTCGGCTTATGAAGCTGGGTTAGAAAATGACGATACAATTATTCAAATTGGGGATGTTACACTAAACGATGACTTAGATTTTAATACTGTAATAACAAAATTTAAACCAAACGATACAGTAAAGATTGTATATAAACGTTTAGGAAACACAAGAGAAACAACCTTAACCTTTAAGAAAGACCCTTCATATTCTATAAGTATTGACGAAAATGCTAGCGACAACCAAAAAGCAGCAAGAGAGGTTTGGCTGCGCACAAAAGTATAATTTTTGAAATTAAATGTTACATATCATCGAGTATCTATAGCAAAAGAGTTGCATCAAATATTAGCGTTACAAAAAGATAATTTACCTCAAGGTTTATCACATCTTGAAAAGCAAAAGGAAGGGTATGTAACTGTACAACATTCATTTGCTGTTTTAAAAGCGATGAATGATAAGTGCCCTCATATTATTGCTAAGCACAATAATAAAATTATTGGTTATGCCTTATGTATGCATCCTTGCTTTGCTAATAACATAGACATCCTTAAGCCAATGTTCGATAAAATAAACACACTGGTTTTTAAGGAGCCATATATTGTTATGGGACAAATTTGTATTTCAAAAAATTACAGAAAGCAAGGTGTGTTTAGAGCTCTGTACAATACCATGAGCCAAGAATTAAAACCTGTATTTCAAAAAATTATAACAAAGGTCGATGTTAAAAACATGCGCTCTTTACAGGCACATTACGCGATTGGGTTTATCCACTTAATAGAGTACCACTCCAAAGGTCAAGATTGGGTATTAATTAACCTAAATATCTAACAACAAAAATGTATTTCTTGTATATTTATAGTCATGTATGCTTTAGTAGATTGTAACAATTTTTATGCCTCTTGCGAACGTGTATTTAATCCTAAATTACGCGAAAAACCTATCGCTATTCTATCAAATAACGATGGCTGTGTTATTTCTATGAGCGATGAAGCCAAAGGTTTACAGCTTCCTTTTGGAGCACCAATTTTTAAGTGGGAAGCCTTTTGTAAAGCTAATGGCATAGAAATACTATCGTCAAATTACCCTTTATATGGCGATATGAGTAGTCGTGTTATGTCAATTTTGCACCAATTTACGCCTGATGTTGAAGTATATAGTATCGATGAAGCTTTCTTAGGGTTTAAAGGATTTGAAAGATATAATCTTGAGGATTATGGAAACCAAATTAGACAACGTATTTTAAAATGGACAGGCATTCCAGTTTGTGTTGGGATTGCTCCAACAAAGGCGTTGAGTAAAGTCGCCAATAAGATTGCTAGAAAATTCCCTAAAGAAACCAAAGGTGTTTATGTTATAGATTCTGAAGAAAAACAAATTAAAGCCCTGAAATGGATTAAATTAGAAGATGTTTGGGGAATAGGGAGAGCATTGCAAAAACGACTGGCTATAAAAAAATGTAAAACAGCGTTTGATTTTACGCAACTATCAGATGAGTGGGTAAGAAAAAATTTCTCAATCACCGAATGGAAACTCAAGAAAGATCTAGAAGGTATTCCAACACTTAAATTAGATGAAATTAAAACAAAAAGAGCTATTGCTACAACACGAAGTTTTGAATACACTTTTTCAGATATCGATAATATAAAAGAACGCATATCAACTTTTGCGAACAGTTGTGCTGAAAAACTTCGTAAACAAGAATCCAGTTGCTACATGATAATCGTAATGTTAAGTAGTGACAGGCATAAAAAAGATTTAGAGCAGCATCGTGCGAGTAGAGTGGTAAAATTTTCATTTCCAACTGATTCATCTCTCACTATATGTAAGCATGCAGTTGAAGCAGTTTCATCAATTTTTAAAGAAGGCATAAAGTATAAACGCGCAGGAGTTATTGTTACAGGTTTGGTGCCAACATTTAACCACCAACTAAATATCTTTGAACATGAAAACCCCAAGCATAAACCTTTAATGACAGCCATTGATGGTATTAATAAGAAGTACAAGGATTATAAAATAAAACTTGGAAATCAAGACTTGGAACGCACCTGGAAAATGCGCCAAGAACGATTATCACCAAGATACACAACAAAGATTAACGATATTATTAAAGTAAAATAACTGTCATTTTAAGTGAAACGAAGAATCTTTGTTTAGTTATTAATAAAAAATGCTTCACGCTATTTATAATGACAAAAAATCTAATAAATGTATAAAACAAATAACCTAACCTTTTTCATACCTCAAAAAACAAATTACTTAGGTGCAATACTAGTGGACACAGGAATTTCAGCAGGATTCCCATCACCAGCCGAAGATTTTAAAGAACAACGCCTATCGTTAGACGAAGAACTTATTAAAAACAAAGAAGCCACTTTTTTTGCACGTGTAAGCGGGCAATCAATGATAAACGCAGGATTAAATGATAATGATTTATTGGTTATAGATAGAAGCTTAGAACCAGAACATAATAAAATAGCTGTTTGTTTCCTCGATGGTGAGTTTACTGTAAAACGATTAAAAGTTGAAGAAGATGGCGTTTGGTTGCAACCTGAAAACGATAATTACAAGCCAATCAAGATAACCCAAGACAACCAATTTGTTATTTGGGGAATTGTTACCAATGTGATTAAAAAAGTATAACTTACGCTAAAAATTTTAATCCAATTAACACATGGTAGATTTATCCACCTTCGATATATCTCTTATTATTTTATTTTTCGCAATTACTCTTTTTATAGGGATTTATGTGTCAAAACAATCAGGGAAAAGTTCAGCTGAATATTTTTTATCAGGAAGAAGTATGCCTTGGTGGTTACTTGGAGTGTCTATGGTGGCAACAACGTTTTCTACAGACACACCTAACTTAGTAACAGACATTGTAAGAACCAATGGTGTTTCAGGCAATTGGGTCTGGTGGGCATTTTTAATTACAGGATTATTAACCGTTTTTGTATATGCAAAACTTTGGAGAAAATCTAAGGTAAATACAGACATTGAATTTTATGAATTACGCTATGGTGGAAAACCTGCGAGATTTTTAAGAAGCTTTAGAGCCATTTATTTAGGAATTATTTTTAACATTCTAGCAATGGCTGGAGTAACTCTTGCCGCAATTAAAATAGGTAGTATCATGTTGGGGTTACAACCCTGGGAAACAGTTGTATATGCAGGAGTCATTACTGTGGCTTTTAGTGCGCTTGGAGGTTTTAAAGGGGTTGTTTATACCGATTTTATTTTATTTTTTACAGCAATGGCAGGCGCTATTGGAGCAGCATATTATTTAGTTGGATTGCCAGAAATTGGTGGTTTGGAAGCACTACTACAGCATGAAAATGTTGTAGATAAATTAAATATATTACCAGATTTTAGTAATACAGAAGCACTCATAACGCTACTAGTTATACCACTAGCCGTACAATGGTGGAGTAGTTGGTATCCTGGAGCCGAACCTGGAGGTGGAGGTTATATTGCACAGCGAATGCTAGCTGCCAAAGATGAAAACCATGCTATTGGCGCTACGTTTTTCTTTAATATAATGCACTATGCCTTGCGCCCTTGGCCATGGATTGTTGTGGCTCTGGCTTCGTTGGTTGTCTTTCCTGATTTGGTAAGTATTCATGAAGCATTTCCAAATGTTGCTGAAGACAAACTAGGCCATGATTTGGCTTATTCTGCGATGTTAACTAAGCTGCCTAGTGGTTTACTAGGGCTGGTTTTAGCATCGTTGGTAGCGGCATATATGAGCACGATTTCAACGCATTTAAATTGGGGAAGCTCCTATATAGTAAACGATTTTTATAAGCAACAAATAAATAAAAATGCTTCTGAAAAACAATTAGTGGCAGTTGGTAGGATGTCAACGGTATTGCTCATGGTTTTTAGTGCATTATTTGCCCTAGTGTTACAAAATGCACTTCAGTTATTTGATATTATTTTAATGTTTGGAGCGGGAACAGGCCTTATTTTTATACTACGTTGGTTTTGGTGGCGCATTAATGCATGGAGTGAGATTTCAGCAATGTTCGTTTCAGGGATTGTGTCCATGTTAATTGCATTTACTTCCTTGGGCGAAATATTATTTGGTGATGGGGCACTTATGCCTTCTTGGGCCAAATTTCCATTTATAGTTTTAGTGACCTCCATAGTTTGGATTATTGTAACATATATAACACAGGCCGAAAGTAAAGAGATACTTCAGCAGTTTTATAAAAAAATTCAACCTGGTGGACCAGGATGGAGCAAAGTAGTTAATGAAGCACGTGATGAAAATATTGAAGTAATAGATTCTAATGAAGGTTGGAGTGTGCCCTCAGGCATCTTAGCGATGTTAGTTGGCTGTATGCTAATCTATAGTGTTATGTTTGCAACTGGGTATTTTATCTATGGAGAATACAGGAGCGCATTAGCATTATCTGGAGTTGCTTTAATTTCAACATATATTTTAATGAAACTTTGGAAAAAAATAAAGGCTTCAATATTGTAGAAATTAACGTATAAAAAGAGGCTGTTTAAAAAGTAATGAATAACTATAATTTGTCTTTCTGAGTAGAGTCGAAGAATCTTAAATATCAAAATATTAGATATTTCGACTGCGCTCAATATGACACTACAAATTACTTTTTAGACAGCCTTATTTTTATTTTAAAATAAATACTTAGCTTTAGTCTGCTAAGACTATAATTTTATCATCGTTCATTTCAATAGTACCAGAATTTATGGCTAACCAAACACCTTTATCTGCTTTAGTAAATCTATCTTCAACTTCTTCATCAAGTTGAATGTTCCCATAAACTTTTACATGTCCTTCTTTAAGTAGGGAAACAATTGGTGCGTGATCTTTCAACATTTCAAATTCACCGTTTACTCCTGGAACAGCAACCGATTCTACTTCTCCACTATATAATGTGGCTTCTGGTGTTACAATTTCTAAATACATATTTTCTAGTCATCAGTTTGCAGTCATCAGTCTTCAGTCACTGCATGCTGTGGACTGTGGACTGTGGACTAAATTTAAGCTTCAGCAAGCATTTTATCTCCTGCTTCAATAGCTTCTTCAATGGTTCCTTTAAGGTTAAACGCTGCTTCTGGTAAGTGATCCAGTTCACCATCCATAATCATGTTAAATCCTTTTATAGTTTCTTTGATATCTACTAATACACCTGGAATTCCTGTAAATTGCTCAGCCACGTGGAACGGTTGCGATAAGAAACGTTGTACACGACGTGCACGTCCTACAGCCAGTTTATCTTCTTCAGATAATTCTTCCATACCTAAAATGGCAATGATATCTTGTAATTCTTTATAGCGCTGTAATAGCTCTTTTACTCTTTGCGCACAGTCGTAATGTTCAGCTCCTAAAATATCAGCAGTTAAAATTCTTGATGTAGAATCTAATGGATCCACCGCTGGATAAATACCTAACTCTGCAATTTTACGAGATAAAACTGTTGTGGCATCTAAGTGAGCAAATGTTGTTGCAGGTGCAGGATCGGTTAAATCATCTGCAGGCACATAAACCGCTTGTACAGATGTAATAGACCCTCTTTTGGTTGATGTAATACGCTCTTGCATGGCACCCATTTCGGTTGCTAATGTAGGTTGGTAACCTACCGCAGATGGCATACGACCAAGTAATGCAGATACCTCAGAACCAGCTTGTGTAAAACGGAAGATGTTATCTACGAAGAAAAGTACATCTTTTCCTTGTCCATCTCCAGCACCATCACGGAAATATTCTGCTATAGTTAATCCCGATAAGGCCACACGAGCACGTGCTCCAGGAGGTTCGTTCATTTGTCCAAAAACGAAAGTAGCTTTAGAATCTTTCATTGCAGATTTATCTACTTTTTTAAGATCCCAACCGCCTTCTTCCATAGAGTGCATAAAATCATCACCATATCGGATAATTCCAGATTCTAACATTTCACGAAGTAAATCGTTTCCTTCACGTGTTCTTTCACCTACTCCTGCGAATACCGATAGACCACCATGTCCTTTTGCAATATTGTTAATCAACTCCTGAATAAGTACTGTTTTACCAACTCCAGCACCACCAAATAATCCAATCTTACCACCTTTTGCATATGGCTCAATAAGGTCGATTACTTTTATACCAGTAAACAACACTTCAGTAGATGTTGATAAATCTTCAAATTTAGGTGCTTCTCTGTGAATAGGAAGCCCATCTTTATCAGCTTTAGGCAAGTCTCCCAACCCATCAATCGCATCTCCAATTACGTTAAAAAGGCGTCCGTAAACATCTTCACCAATTGGCATTTGTATTGGAGCACCTGTAGCCTTTACTTCTGTTCCCCTACTTAAACCATCGGATGAGTCCATTGCAATAGTACGTACAGTATCTTCACCAATGTGAGATTGAACTTCAAGTACCAAAATGGAACCATCAGGTCTGTTAATTTCTAACGAATCATAAATCTTTGGAAGCTCAGTACCAGCACCGAATTCAACATCGATTACTGGACCTACTATTTGTGCAACTTTACCTGTAACTTTTGACATTACTTATGTGTTTATTGTTTTTGCTTAAAATTTAATTGAAAAACAAGTTTACCCAATTAAGTTGAGTACATGCGTTTTTCGCGCTGCAAATATATGAGTTTTTATTAAAAAACCATACATAAATATTATCAAAAAATTGAAGTTTTTAAATGTTTAAAAAAGAGCAATAAAATGTTGAAATAGAAAACAAAAAACCCAGAACAAAATCCTGGGTTTTAAATATATATAAAAAGAACGTATTACTATAATCCAGCGGGATACATAACGGTAAAATCGTTAGCTTTTGCAGCATTTCCAGAGGCAACAAAATTCGACCCGTAAGCAGCATCAATAGCTTCTAAAAATTTATTTGCCATTAAAGCATATCCTCTAGCGGTTAAATGAATTCCGTCTAAACTTGCTAAACCACCAAAAACTAAATCTGCAGTTAGAATGTAATCATCAAAAGTAATTCCTGCCGAAGCAGCTTGGTTTAAAACAGATTGTAAATCTACAATCGCTACGCCATTTGCCGAAGCAACAGAAGTAATTGTCGCATTATAAGCATCAGTAGCGGTTTGGATTGCTGTTTGTTCTTCAGGAGTTAACGCCCATTTATCTTCTAATGGAATTTGAGTGCCATAACCTTGTGGGATTAATGATGATAATGGTAAGACAAAAAGATCATCTGCGGTTGCTTGTCTATATTGTGGAATTCCAGCAAATGCAGGATTTATTGCTCCTAAATCGGTTAAATCCTCATCAATAATTACCAAGGCATTTCCCGTGCCTGCAGAAAAGTTAATAGTTCTTTTGGCAACCTCTTCAGCAGTAAATAAACCAGTGCCATTAAGAGCAGCTAAAGCTTGTTGAAGACCTCCATTGTAAGCTGCATAACCTTGATTTAAAGCATTGGCTGTGTCAGCATCTAATGGAACTGGATTGTAAGGTACAGTTGTAAAATGTGGTAGATCGGTAATATTAGGAACATTTGTTACAACACCTTTTGCTCCTCCTGAAGTAAGTGTAGTTACTAATGTGCTAAATGCCTGTGCAAACACATTTGGATCTGTAATATCATTGCTTCCATAGGTAGCAGGGTTTAAATTTCCAGTTTGGTCAACACCACTTCCGCCAGATGTAGCGTATGCTAAAACGTCATTACCACCAACTTCAGATAATGAGAAAAATGTAGGTGCTTGAGCCATTGCATCTCCTAAAACAGTGGCTGTTGTGCTCGAAGCCATACGTACAAAATAAGGATTTGCAAAACTACCTACACCAGCAATATTACCATAAGAGTTAGATAAAAAGTGAAAACTTTTTGCACCTGGAACTCCCATATTATTAAAAGGCCCAGTTGGGTTGTTAAATACAAGATCAGTGCTTACGGTAACAGGGCCTATAACAGCCTCTAAAGGCAGAGGACCTGCACCACCAAAAACTAATCGAGGCTCTGCAATTCTTGTCCCTCCAATAGCTAAACCACCAAAATTATCACTCATCATTGGTTGTGTAAATACACCACCACCAGCTTTAGCAAATTGCTTTGCCATAATACTTGGGAATGAATTTTGCTGCGATGCTATAAATAAAGCACCATCAGTATAACCTGCCGTGAAAGAAGCACCGATTGCTACGTAATTAGAAAAATCTGCGGAACCAGCTGTAAGTGCTGGTAAAATTTCTACAGTTGTATCAATATTATTGTCTAATAAAACATCTTCTTCGTCATTACAAGCTGTAAACCCTATAAGGATAAATAACAGCCATATATATTTTGTTTTCATAATATTATTCTTTTTCATTATTATAAGTTGTTAATTGTCCATGACACATAATACATTGAGCCAATAAAGCCAGTACCAAATGCAGTAAAGTATTCTTCTCCTGTTAAATTAGTAGCACCTGCTTTAAATGTTGATTTTAAACTTGGCACCCTTAAGTTAATTTGTGCATCTAGCACATGAAATTCTGGAACAACTCCATTTCCAAAGGTTGCTTCCCAGTAGTAGTCATCGCTAAATCGGTAAGACACATTAAATCCGAAATTTTTAAATAATTCTGTGTTTCCAAAAGAGGCTTTAAATTTATGCTCGGGTGTATTAAAATTTGTTGTAAAATCTGGATATTTAACACGATCAAAATCTAACTTAGCATAGGTGTAACTTCCACTTAAATCGAAATTCCCTAAGATTTTAGTTGATAAACCAATTGAAGCTCCATAAGAATTTACATCTGCTGGAGAATTTGTATATATATTATAAGCTTGTGTATCTCCATTTGCTAATGCGGCTACCGAAAGACTATTGTCTCCTGCTGTTCCGTATAAAGGAGAAACAACAGTTGCTTGAGAAATGAAATCTTTATAACTATTATAGTAAGCACTAAAATCTACAATTAAATTACTAAACTTTCCTCTATAACCAACTTCTGCAGAAGCAACTTGTTCTGGTTTCACTATATCTGGATTTGCAACCTCTAAAACTGCAGGATTTCCCGTAGCACCAAGTGCTCTAGCAGAGCTTAATGTGTAAGAGTTAGTGTATCCAGCGCCACCTGTTTGAATTACGCTTGCAGGTTGCCCTAGAGCTTGTCCAGAACCACTAATTCCATATGATCTTGAATAGCGATCTAAATTATCAGGTGCAGAACCTACTAATACATAAGGACCTGCATCTAAACCTATAAATAAATCTTGAGTGGTTGGATTTCTAAATCCAGTTTGTACTGAAGCTCTAATGTTATGGTTTTCATTTACAGTTAAGCCTGCCGATATTCTAGGAGAAACAAAACCATCAAAAAATTCAGATTTATCATAACGAATAGAACCTGTTAATTTTAATTCCAAATCTTCGCTAAGTTCAATGCTTTTTTGTATTTGAGTATAAACCCCAAATTCAGAATAAGCAATTGGCCCATCAGCATCAGTATAAATAGTTCCAAAAGAATTCAAGTTATATTGTCTGTACGAGCCTCCTACTTGAATATCAGCAAAATCAATTAAATGACTAAAGTTGTAATTACCATCAGCATGATAATATTTTGAAGCATCTTGAAATTTTGAACCAGTTAATAAATCAGGATCGTTTATACTTTTTTCAAAAGCGGCCTCGAATTCTGGTGTGCCTGGTAAATAACGACCAGTTTCAGCCGTTGCCCTTCCTGCAGCATGTGCTTCTGCTTCAGTGGCTCCACTAAGAGTTGCTTGTAAAAAAGCACCAGCATATTCACCAAACCATGTATTATCATCCTTCCAAGCCCTATTAATATTTACACCAGTAAATACCATATCATAAGAATCACCAGCTTTATCTGAAACCACATAACCCCTTAAGAAGAAGTTATCATTTTTTAACTCTAACTTATGTTGTTGCTGGGTGAAATTGTCAATATTGTATCTATTACTACCTTGATAAATAGTAGAACCTGTTCCTACTTTTCCAACATAAGATACTTCGAAATCATTAGCCCAAGGGCGATAATATAATCCCCAATCTGCTTTTACACTTTCAGCATTATAATCGGTTAAATCTCTTTCATTATATCCAGTTCTACTTACGTTTACAGATGGGATTAATGCGTTAGCTCCAGCTGGGAAAATACCCAATCCTTCAAGCGTTACAGCAACACCTTTTAGGTTTGTGGAAACCAAATCACCATAGACATTTACACCATTATAATTTATATTGGTTTCTCGAGTTCCTCCGTTGGAATTTCTATCAACCTCACTTGTGGCAGCCCAATCAGTACCTTTTAAATATCCAAAATTTACTTTAGCTGCAAATTTGTCGCTGAATTTATGAGCAGCACGAATTCCAAAATCTGTATATGTGTTGTCTCCAGCTGCTTCCTGAGATGTGATGCCTTGTTTAAAATGTGTGCTGATACCTTGGTGATCGAAAGGATTTTTACTTGTCATAAATAAAATACCATTAAAAGCATTCGCTCCATAAAGGGCCGAAGCTGCTCCAGGAAGTAACTCGACACTTTGTACATCGGTTTCTACCATACCTACTAAATTACCTATAGGAAAGTTAAGCGCTGGTGTAGAATTGTCCATACCATCTACTAACTGCATAAAACGGTTATTTGCAAATGTTGCAAAACCACGTGTGTTAATTGATTTAAATGTTAAACTGTTTGTGTTTACATCGACGCCTTTTAAATTTTCAAGCCCATCGTAAAAATCAGCCGATGCAGTATTTTTAATTTCTTTTAGACCAAAACGTTCTACCGTTACTGGCGACTCAAAAATACGTTCAGGGGTTCTTGAAGCAGATATTACAATTTCGTCTAATTCACTTCCTTCCTTTAAAATGAAGTCAATTACCTGGTTGTTTGTTGTAGCCTCTTTGGTTTGTGTTTCAAAACCAACACTACTTACTTGCAGTGTAAATGGAGGTGTTTGACTTGTGTTTAAGGTGTAATTACCATCAAAATCCGTCATTGTGCCAGTTGAGGTTCCAACAATAATAATGTTGGCTCCAGGCAGCGGTTGTCCACTATCGTCGGTAACTTTACCTTTAATAGTTGTTTGCGCATAAGATGATACGCAAAATAGTAATAGAAAAATCTGTAAAATAGTTCTCATATAGGGTATAGGTTTAATTTTAAAATTTGCTTTTTCTAAGCAGTGCAATATAAAAAAATAAAACAACTATGCACGCATAGTATATATGCGATACAATATAAGACTTTTTGAATAGTGATTATCTTAAAATTAAAATTTGGATTAATTTTAAATAAGAAATTTTACTCTACAGTAACAGATTTTGCCAAATTACGAGGTTGGTCTACATTTTTTTCTAACATTACTGCTATGTGGTATGAAAGTAATTGCAATGGAATTGTTGTTAAAAGTGGTGTAAGCGACTCGATTGTTTCGGGGACTTCAATAACATGATCTGCTAATTTCCTTACACTTGTATCTCCTTTTGTAACAATACCAATAATTTTTCCTTTTCTAGCCTTAATCTCTTCAATGTTACTAACAACTTTTTTGTAATGGCCTTTGTTTGTAGCAATGACTACGATAGGCATATTTTCGTCAATAAGGGCAATTGGTCCATGTTTCATTTCGGCTGCAGGGTAACCTTCGGCATGAATATAAGATATTTCTTTAAGCTTTAATGCGCCTTCTAGGGCAACAGGGAAATTATAACCTCTACCTAAGTATAAAAAATTTTTAGAATCTTTATAAATTTTGGCAACAGTTTTAACATAAGCGTCAGATTGTAAAGCTTGTTCAACTTTATCTGGAATCATCTCTAATTCAATTAAATGGCGTCTGAAATCAGAACTAGACATTGTGCCTTTTGCTCTTGCTAATCGTAATGCCATTAATGTTAAAACAGTAATTTGAGTTGTAAAAGCTTTTGTAGATGCTACACCAATTTCTGGTCCTGCATGTGTATATGCTCCAGCATTGGTCTCGCGAGCTATAGAAGAACCTACAACGTTACAAACACCAAATACAAACGCACCATGAGATTTTGCTAATTTAATTGCAGCTAGAGTGTCTGCTGTTTCGCCTGATTGCGATATGGCAATAACAACATCGTTTTGGTTTATTACTGGGTTTCGGTATCTAAATTCTGAAGCATACTCAACTTCAACAGGGATTCTTGCTAAATCTTCGAAGATATATTCGGCTACCAATCCTGCGTGCCATGAGGTTCCACAGGCCACTATAATAATACGGTTAGCATTAAGAAACATTTTCATGTTATCTTCAACACCAGCCATTTTTATTATAGCTTCCTGACTTTTTAAACGACCTCTATATGTGTCTCGAATTGCGTGAGGTTGCTCAAAAATCTCTTTAAGCATAAAGTGTTCGTATCCACCTTTTTCTATTTGTTCAAGATTTAACTGAAGTTCTTGCACGTAAGGGCTAACTAAAGAATCATCTTTTATTTTTCGGACTTTAACTTCTTTGTCTCTTCGTACAATAGCCATTTCTTCATCTTCTAAATAAATGGCGTTATTGGTGTATTCTATAAAAGGGGTTGCATCACTTGCTATAAAAAATTCATCTTCCCCAACACCAATTGCTAATGGACTTCCTAAGCGAGCGACGACGATTTCGTTAGGTTTGGTTTTGTCGAAAACAGCAATAGCGTAAGCTCCAACAACTTGATTTAAAGCTATTTGAACAGCTTTCCCCAGTCTAACATTGTTGCTTTTTTTAATATCTTCAATAAGGTTTACCAAAACTTCGGTGTCGGTGTCAGATGCAAAGTTATACCCTCTTTTTTGAAGCTCTTTTTTTAGTGCTTCATAGTTTTCAATGATGCCATTATGGATAATTACCAAGTTACCTGAATTGGAATAATGTGGGTGTGAGTTGACATCATTGGGGATACCATGTGTTGCCCAACGTGTGTGACCAATACCAAGACTTCCTTGTGTGGTTATTTCACTAGCAACGCGTTTTTCTAAATCGTCAACTTTGCCTTTTGTTTTGGATAGCTTAATCTCATTGCCATCAAATAATGCGATACCTGCACTATCATAGCCTCGATATTCCAAACGTTTAAGCCCATTTAAAATAATGGGGTAAGCTTCTCGGTATCCAATATATCCAACAATGCCACACATAGCTTTTAGTTTTCAGGTTCAGTATAATATATGGTTAATTTGGCTTTTTTTGCCTCATTGACTGTGTTATTTCCAAAAAGCACAGTTCCTTTATATGATAAAAGTGTTCCGTCAGGGATTGCTTTTGCCTCATCACTATCATCCAAAAGGGGTTGCATATTAACTAAATTTACTCCAGAGAGTACTGTTAAGCCTAGTTTTACATTGGTGGAATCATTAATAAAAATGTTCTTTATGTGTTCGGTGATTCTTATTTTGTATTTAATGCCATCACCTTCAGGGTCATCACCTTCTCTTTTTAAAGGTACTAAGTGGTCTATTTTAGCATTTATTGTTGTTCCACTTGTGGATTGATCGATAAAATAATCAACTAAAGGGATGTTATTGTTTAAGTCATAAATAAATACTCTATCAGGTTCATTCCCTTGAACTGTGCTTTGGTCAACATAGAATTCTAAATAAGCTTCGTTTATTAATCTTTTTTGGATGATGTTTTCTCCATCAACATCTCTAAAAACTCTTTTAAAATTATCAAAGGCATCTTCTTGAACTCCGTTTTCATTTTCAACCAATCCATCAAACAAGTTAATTATTGCCATAGAGCCTTGACTTCCTTTTAAATAGAGTTTTTCATCACCTAAAACCTCGTTTGAGGGAGGAAGTGCAATTAAATTGTCATCTATTAAGTTAATTAGGTTTCTAAAGAAGGTCATTGTGTACTCACCTTTAATAGAGTCTAAATTATCATCAATACCATTATTGTTTAGGTCATTTCCCTGTGTTTGGTCTACATCATTGGTGTCGTTAATTCCATCGCCATCAGCATCAGTGCCATTGTCATTTACGGTATCGCCATTAACATCAACATCGGCATAATCAGGGATGCCATCCCCATCTTCGTCAGTGTTATCCTTGTCGCTTGAGTAATATACGGTAAGGTTTGCATTTGTGGAATTGAAGTTAAGTAGCGCCATTGAACCTGAGCCACTTATGCCTTCAGCTTTTATGTAAAGCCCTCGAAAGTAATTAAGAAAATTATTACTATTGCTTAATTCGGGTTCGCCTTCTTTATCAAAGAGTAATTGTTTCCAATAATTACCACTTGGGTTATCTAACCTAAGTCTAATAGAAGGGTTTATAAGTGTGGAATCGGCTACACCTAAATCGTTTATACCTCTTAAAACGATTTGTTCGTTACTTGGAACAAAACTACTTGTTTCGTAAAGCAATTGACCTTCTAAATCAAGTGGGTTTATTTGAACAGATTCTGAAAGTGCTCCATTTGAATAATATTTTTGGGATTGATTTAGATCTGAATTCGGGTCAAATTCTCTTAAAAAATAATTGTTTTGAAAAACAGATAATTTAATCGGTGTGTCTGTATATACAGAATCCAATTCATAGGTGGAACCTCCATTATCACCAGCTCCAGTAGCTCTACTGTAATAAGGAATTGTAAGTATAGCAGAGTCTAAAACTGCGTTTTCTCCAAAACTTGGGTTAAAAGTACTTGGGGAAAGTTGTGATACAAAATTGGCCGAATAACTCCCAAATACAGGATCGTTATAATAACCTAACATGTTTGAAGGCAGCCTATTTGAATGAAATGCCGATATTTTTTTATTGTAAGTTACAATAGGATATGTTACAACATCTGTATTAAAGTTTTTTGCATTTTCAGAGTTTACGACATCTGAATCTAAACTGGCAAAATCGGTTTCACAAGCTGCAAATACAGTTGCGATTATAGCCATAAGGGCAAGGTTTTTTAATAAACTTTTATTCTTTTTCATGTGTTTTTTAGCTTAAAACTTGGGTATTATAAAATGCTGTATATGCTTCAGCAAATTCATCAGGATGTTGGTATTCTAAGACTGGCTTTTTGCAGTTTTTTAAATAGTCTTGTAACTCTTCTGGAATGTTTTCAGATCCAACAATTAATGCATCCGAAAAATCCACAGCCACTTTCATAATATTATTATAAGTAGGGGTTTTTAAAGCTTTTATTGACGATTCTTCGATATTGTCAAAGGTTATTTTATTAATCATTTCTTTATTCAACGAATCTTCAAAGCTTTGATTGTATAGTGAAGTTACTATTTTGCTGCCTGAAAAAAGTGGCTCATCTTTATAATATTCTTTTAAATAAAGTGGCAGCAAAGATGCTAACCAACCATGAACATGAATAATATCTGGCGCCCAATTTAATTTTTTTACGGTTTCAATTACTCCTTTGGCAAAGAATATAGCTCGCTCATCATTGTCGTCAAATAACTTTCCGTTTTCGTCAGTCAAAGTTGCTTTACGCTTAAAATACTCTTCGTTATCAATAAAATAGACTTGAATTCTTTCTTTTGGTATAGATGCTACTTTAATAATCAATGGCATATCTAAATCATTAATCACTAAATTTATTCCGGATAAACGTATTACTTCGTGAAGTTGATGCCTTCTTTCGTTAATGTTTCCATATCTAGGCATGAATATTCGTATTTGACCTCCTTGTTTGTTTACCATTCGTGGTGCCTCAAAGGACATTGAAGAAATCTCAGTCTCAGGTAAATATGGCACTACTTCAGAGGACACATATAATATTCTCTTATCTTTCATAAACGCTTCTGCTTTAATTTTTAGAATAAAAAACACGCAAAATTACAAAAATTATGCAGATTAACAGTAATATATTAAGTTTGCACGCTGTTAATTTTTTTATAAAGTGCAAGTAGCAAACACAAAAGAACATATTGCCAATCTAATCTTAGACTTAAGAAAAACAAACACTTCTATTGGGTTTGTCCCAACCATGGGCGCTTTACATAAAGGGCATTTGTCTTTAATTAATAAAGCTTTACAAGAAAATGAGTTTGTGTTTGTTAGTATTTTTGTTAACCCAACACAATTTGAGAATAAAAAAGATCTTAAAAATTACCCAAGAACTTTAAATAGAGATATAGAATTATTAGAGACAGTATCTAAAACTAAAATTTTTGTCTACGCTCCTTCAGTTGAAGATATTTATGTAAAAAACGTGAAGTCAATAAAGTTTAACTTTGATGGCTTGGAAAATGAAATGGAAGGAGAATTTAGAGATGGACATTTTGATGGTGTTGGTACTATTGTAAAAAGATTATTTGAAATTATTACACCAGACAAGGCTTATTTTGGAGAAAAAGATTTTCAGCAATTACAAATTATTAGAAAGTTAGTAGAAAAAAACAACTTACCAGTAAAAATAATTGGTTGTAAGATACATCGAGAACCTTCTGGCTTAGCAATGAGTTCTCGAAACGAAAGATTATTACCAGAACACAAAGCAGCATCACCATTTATATATAAAACGTTACAAGCTGCCAAGAAAAAATTTGGCACAAAAAGTGCTACAAAAATAACGGCATGGGTAAAAAAACAATTTGAAAATAACGAACTATTAGTGTTAGAGTATTTTATTATTGCCGACATAGATACCTTAAAGCCAGTAAAAAGAAAATCAAAATCAAAAAAATATCGTGCGTTTATTGCAGTTTATGCTGGAGAGATAAGACTTATAGATAACATCGCACTAAATTAATTACCTTTGCCCAATGCAAATACAAGTTGTAAAATCTAAGATTCATCGAGTTAAATGTACAGGCGCAGACCTAAACTACATAGGGAGCATCACTATAGACGAAGACTTAATGGATGCCGCCAATATTATACAAGGAGAAAAAGTTCAAATTGTTAATAACGACAATGGCGAACGCCTTGATACTTATGTTATTCCAGGCCCAAGAAACAGTGGCGAAATCACATTAAACGGTGCCGCTGCAAGAAAAGTTTCTGTAGGAGATACGCTTATTTTAATAACCTACGCATTTATGGATATAGAAGAAGCTAAGGTCTTTAAGCCATCGTTAGTTTTTCCAGACGAAAACTCCAATTTATTAAAATAGACCGTTGAATAAAAAAACAAAGAATGCACTAAAAATAGTGCTCCCTTTAATTTTGGGAGTCGTGTTGGTCTGGTATTCTTTGTCTAAAATGCCAATATCCGAGCTTTTAAAGTACTTTCAGGAAGCTAATTACACATGGATTGGCTTAGGAATATTGTTAGGTATTTTAAGCCACTTGTCACGCGCATATCGCTGGAAGTTTATGATAGAACCAATGGGTTACAAGCTTAAATTTCCAAATAGTTTTATGGCTGTAATGGCAGCTTACTTAATTAACTATACCATTCCAAGAGCTGGCGAAATTTCAAGAGCTTCTATAATAACAAACTATGAAAGCGTGCCATTTGAGAAAGGTTTTGGAACCATTGTTGCCGAACGTTTTGCAGACATGGCAATGCTACTAATAATAATTGCCATTACCTTGTTTCTTGAATTTGATTATATCTATCAATTTTTAGCCGAACGATTCGATCCCTATAAAATCATTACTGGGGTTTTAGGATTGATTGTGCTTTCTATGATTTTTGTAGTGTTTATTAGAAGAAGTAATTCCATAATTGCATTAAAAATCAAAGGTTTTGTTGCAGGATTAATTGAAGGTATTCTTAGTATTTTTAAAATGAAGAGAAAGTGGTCATTTGTGTTTCATACACTGTTTATCTGGACGATGTACGTGCTTATGTTTTATGTGACAACATTTGCAGTTGGAGACACTTCGGGCATTCCGTTTGCAGCCATTTTAACAGGTTTTATTTCAGGAAGCTTTAGTATTGCTGCGACCAATGGAGGTCTTGGTTCCTATCCGGTTGCTATCTTTTTAGCGTTTTCAATTTTTGGGATTGCTGAAGATGCAGGAATGGCTTTTGGGTGGATTATGTGGACAGCACAAACTGTAATGGTAATTGTTTTGGGAGGCCTATCGTTATTGCTTTTGCCCATTTATAATAATAACAAGGAAACCAACACTAGCGGGCTATCTTAAAAACACTTTATTTTTTAGGCCTAATTGTTTACCTTGCCATAATCAAATCTCAAATCTAATTTAAATGAAAAACATACTAACCGTTTTTATTACAGTTCTTTGTCTTGGCGTTTTAAATGCACAAACCATATATGAAGAATTTCAATCAACAAAACTTGGAGCTTCTAGAGAACTTAAAATACAATTACCAAGAAATTACGAAGAAAACTCAGAAAAACAGTATCCACTTTTTATTGTTTTTGATGGCGACTATTTATTTGAGCCTGTAGCTGGAAACGTAGATTATTATTCCTATTGGGAAGACATGCCAGAAGCAATAGTCGTAGGGATAAATCAAGTGAATTCTAGAGACGAAGACAATCATTATTCTGATCAAACCTATTTTCCAGTAGAATCTGGCGCAAAATTCTTTGAGTTTATTGGTATGGAACTTATACCTTACATCGAAGACACATACAGAACAGCAAATTTTAGAATAGCAGTTGGACATGGTGAAACAGCTAATTTCATAAACTATTTCTTATTCAAAAAAGAGCCTCTGTTTAATGCGTATATGGCTTTAAGTCCGGATTTAGCAATGAGTATGCTTAATAATTTACCAACGAGACTTAGCGAATTAGAAAAAAAAGTATTTTACTATTTAGCTACTGCAACTAACGATATAAAACCATTGAGAGAAGACGCAAATGTTTTAAATACAAGATTGTCTGCGTTAGAAAACAACAACATATTTTTCGGCTTTAATGAGTTTACTGGACCAACACATTATTCGTTACCAGCTCATGCTATTCCAAATGCACTGGAAAGCATTTTTTTTGTGTTTCAACCTATTAGTAGAAAAGAATATACGGAACGTATTTTAACTCTAGAAACCTCTCCAGTTGAGTACCTAAACGAAAAATACGAAATGATTAATGAGTTGTTCAATTTAGAAAAACAAGTGCTTGTTAACGACTTTAAAGCCATTGCCGCGGCTATCGAAAAAAATAAATTATATTCTGAATATGAAACTCTTGGAAAATTGGCAAGAAAAGAATATCCAGACACATTATTAGGGAGTTATTATCTAGGGCGTTTTTATGAAGAAACTGGTGAACCAAAAAAAGCAATGCGTACTTATAAATCGGCTTATATTTTAGATGAAATTGGAGGTTATACTAAAGATGAAATGTTGGAACGAGCTGATGCTATAAAAAGAGATTTCGGATTTTAAATGGCTAAAGTAAAAACAACTTTTTTCTGCCAAAATTGTGGCACTCAATATTCCAAATGGCAAGGACAATGTTCAGCATGTAAAGAGTGGAATACCATTGCCGAAGAAGTTATTCAAAAAGCAGAAAAAAGCGATTGGAAAACACCTTCTAATTCTTCAAAACGTGTTTCAAAACCACTTTTGATTAATGAAATTGATGTGTCTCAAGAAGCACGCATGCAAACCAGTGATGCAGAATTTAATCGTGTTCTTGGTGGAGGTATAGTTCCTGGATCGTTAATGCTTTTAGGAGGTGAACCAGGAATTGGTAAAAGCACCTTATTGCTTCAAATTGCCTTAAAACTGCCTTACAAAACCTTATATGTATCTGGTGAAGAAAGCCAAAAACAAATAAAAATGCGTGCCGAACGTATTAACCCAAATAGCAGTAATTGCTATATTCTAACTGAAACTAAAACTCAAAATATATTCAAGCAAATAGAAGCTCTAGAGCCTGATATTGTCGTAATAGATTCTATTCAAACATTACATAGCGATTATATCGAGTCGTCTTCAGGAAGTATTTCTCAAATAAAAGAATGCACAACCGAGCTTATAAAGTTTGCTAAGGAAACAGCAACTCCTGTTATTTTAATAGGTCATATTACCAAAGATGGAAACATTGCAGGCCCAAAAATACTGGAGCACATGGTTGATACTGTGCTGCAATTTGAAGGCGACAGAAATCATGTATTTAGAATATTAAGAGCTAATAAAAACCGTTTTGGTTCAACAAACGAATTAGGCATATATGAGATGCAAGGATCTGGGTTACGTGAAGTTTCTAATCCGAGTGAAATATTAATCTCTAAAAAAGACGAAGAACTTTCAGGTAATGCCATTGCTGCTACTCTTGAAGGTATGCGACCTTTAATGATAGAAGTACAGGCTCTGGTAAGTACAGCAGTTTATGGAACGCCACAACGCTCTGCAATAGGATTTAATGCTAAACGTTTAAATATGTTATTGGCTGTTCTTGAAAAAAGAGCAGGTTTCCGTTTAGGTGCTAAAGATGTATTTTTAAACATTACTGGAGGTATTACGGTTGATGATCCAGCAATAGACTTAGCAGTAGTAGCAGCTATTTTATCCTCTAATGAAGACGAAGCCTTGCAAAAAGATGTCTGTTTCGCAGCTGAAGTTGGACTCTCTGGAGAAATTCGTCCTGTACAACGTGTGGAGCAACGCATTTTAGAAGCAGAAAAGCTTGGTTTTTCAACCATTTTTGTGTCTAAGTACAATAAGATTTCCTTAAATAATACGACTATTAAAATCCAATTGATTTCCAAGATTGAGGATTTAGTAGAATTTATCGTTTAAAATACTCGAAATCAGACTATCATTTTTCTAAAAATTCCTTAATTTCGCACCTCGAAATGAAATAGGATATAATGAGTGCTAAATTTCCTGAATATAAAGGACTTGATTTACCAAAAGTTGCAGAAGAAATTCTAAACTATTGGCAAGAAAACAATGTGTTTGAAAAAAGCGTCACGACACGTGAAGGAAACAAACCTTATGTGTTTTTTGAGGGACCTCCTTCAGCCAATGGATTACCAGGAGTACATCATGTATTAGCAAGAGCTATTAAAGATATTTTTCCACGCTATAAAACCATGAAAGGTTACCAAGTAAAGCGTAAAGCTGGTTGGGACACACATGGTTTACCTATTGAACTGGGTGTTGAAAAAGAACTAGGAATTACTAAAGAAGACATTGGAAAAACCATTTCGGTTGAAGATTACAATGCAGCTTGCCGAAAAGCTGTAATGCGTTATACTGATGTTTGGAACGACCTTACCCAAAAAATGGGTTATTGGGTTGACATGGACGATCCTTATGTGACCTACGAACCAAAATACATGGAAAGTGTTTGGTGGTTGCTTAAGCAAATTTACAACAAGAATTTACTATATAAAGGTTACACTATTCAACCATACTCTCCAAAGGCAGGAACTGGTTTAAGCTCACATGAGTTGAACCAACCAGGAACCTATCAAGATGTAACTGATACTACAGTTGTTGCTCAATTCAAAATGAAACCTATTGAAGAACAGACTGTAAAAGTCCTTCCTTTTGGGAAGGATTTAGGATGGGCTGAAGGTGATATTTTCTTTTTGGCTTGGACAACAACACCTTGGACCTTGCCAAGTAATACAGCGTTAACCGTTGGGCCCAAAATTGAGTATGTTTTGGTGGCAACATTCAATCAATATACGTTTGAAAAGATATATGTTGTACTGGCTAAAAAGTTAGTGAATCATCAATTTTCAGGAAAGTTCAATCAAGTTGAAAATATTGAGGGATTGTCATCATATAAACCTAATGACAAAAAGATTCCTTATTTAATTTTAGCCGAATGTAAGGGAAAAGACTTAGTAGGAATCACTTACGAACAATTATTGCCTTATGCGCTACCAAACGATAACCCTGAAAACGCGTTTAGAGTAATTTCTGGTGATTTCGTAACCACTGAAGATGGTACAGGAATCGTACATACAGCACCAACCTTTGGAGCCGATGATGCTATGGTTGCAAAACAAGCAATGCCAGAAGTACCACCAATGTTAGTAAAAGATGAGAATGACAATTTGGTACCACTTGTAGATTTACAAGGTCGCTTTAGACAAGAACTAGGTGAGTTTGCTGGTAAATATGTGAAGAACGAATATTATAACGATGGTGAAGCACCAGAACGGTCGGTTGATGTAGAGCTTGCTATTAAACTAAAAGAAGAAAATAAAGCCTTTAAGGTTGAAAAATATAAACACAGTTATCCAAACTGTTGGCGTACAGACAAACCAATTCTATATTATCCATTAGATTCATGGTTTATCAAAGTGACCGATGTTAAGGATAGAATGTTCGAGTTGAACGAAACCATCAATTGGAAACCAAAATCTACTGGAACAGGTCGTTTTGGAAACTGGTTAGCTAATGCCAATGACTGGAACTTGTCACGTTCACGTTATTGGGGAATTCCACTGCCAATTTGGAGAACAGAAGATGGTAAGGAAGAAATTTGTATTGGTTCGGTAGAAGAATTAAAAGCTGAAATGGAACGAGCCGTTCAGGCAGGCTTGATGAAGGCTGATATCTTCCAAAGCTTTGAAGTTGGTAACAATTCAGAAGAAAATTATGCAACAATCGATTTACATAAAAATATTGTAGATGAGATTGTGCTAGTATCTCCTTCAGGACAGCCAATGAAACGCGAAGCTGATTTAATTGATGTATGGTTCGATTCAGGTTCCATGCCTTATGCGCAGTGGCATTATCCTTTTGAACAAGCCCCTTCTAGCTTCCCCAAAGGGGAAGAACGAAAACGCAAGCATTATGAAACAGCTCGCAAATCTTCTTATCATTTAATAAATGAATTAAAAAAAGAACGCATTAAAAACCCAACTGAAGCCGAAAAAGTGCTTTGGAAAAGCTTAAAGACCAAACAATTAGATGGTTACAAGTTTAGAAGAGAGCATATAATAGATGAGTATATTGTTGATTTTGTATGTTTAGCTAAAAAATTAGTTATTGAGGTTGATGGAGGTTATCACGATAGTATAGAAATTCAAGAAGCAGATAAATTTAGAACCGAAAACTTAGAAGAATTAGGCTTTAGGGTGATTAGGTTTACAAATGAAGAAGTCATAGGCAATATTGATGGCGTACTAGAAAAAATCAAGTATGAATTGCGCATGAGTTTTTCCCCTTTGGGGAAATTAAAAGGGGCTTTCCCAGCTGATTTTATTGCCGAAGGTGTTGACCAAACAAGAGGTTGGTTCTATACACTTCATGCTATTGCAACCATGGTATTCGATTCAGTTGCATATAAAAATGTAGTATCAAATGGTTTAGTGCTTGACAAAAACGGACAGAAAATGTCCAAACGCCTTGGAAATGCTGTTGATCCATTTGAAACCTTATCAACTTATGGAGCTGATGCGACGCGTTGGTACATGATTATGAATGCCAATCCTTGGGATAATTTAAAGTTTGATAGTGATGGCATAGAAGAAGTAAAACGTAAGTTTTTTGGTACACTTTATAACACCTATTCGTTTTTCACATTATATACAAACTTGGATAACTTTAGTTATGCTGAAGCAGATATTCCGTTAGAAGAACGACCAGAAATTGACCGTTGGATTTTATCAGAACTACACACATTAATCCAAAAGGTAGATGTGTATTATGCAGATTACGAACCAACAAAAGCAGCTCGTGCCATTTCAGATTTCACCCAAGATTATGTAAGTAACTGGTTTGTACGTTTAAGTAGAAGGCGCTTTTGGAAAGGCGATTATCAAGCCGATAAAATTTCGGCTTACCAAACACTTTATACCTGTATGGTAACTATTGCAAAGCTAGGCGCACCAATTGCACCTTTCTTTATGGATAAGTTATATTTAGATCTAAATTTGGTTACCAAAAAGGAAACTTTTGAGAGTGTACATTTAGCTGAATTTCCAAAATTCGACAAATTTTTTGTTGATAAGTCACTGGAACGAAAAATGGAAGCAGCGCAAACAATATCATCGTTGGTTTTATCGTTACGTGCTAAAGAAAAGATTAAAGTACGTCAGCCACTGCAAAAAATAATGATTCCTATTAGTAGTGAAACTCAAAAACAAGAAATACTAGCGGTTGCTAATTTGATAAAATCAGAAGTAAATGTAAAGGAGGTTGAGGTTTTAGAGGATGCTTCAGACATCTTAGTAAAGCAAATTAAACCAAACTTTAAAGTGCTAGGACCTCGCTTTGGAAAAGACATGAAAGCTGTGGCAAAAGTAGTTAATAACTTATCAGCAGACGATATTAAAAATATCGAGCAAAACGGTATTTTTGACGTCGAAATTAACGGAAAAATCGTTACATTAGAAAAATCTGATGTCGAGATAACATCACAAGATATTGAAGGATGGCTTGTAGCAAGTCAAGGAGCATTAACAGTAGCTTTAGATGTAACCTTAACAGACGATTTAAAGAAAGAAGGTATTGCAAGAGAGTTAGTAAACCGAATTCAAAATTTACGTAAAGATTCTGGTTTTGAGCTCACAGATAGAATTGCAGTACAATTTCAAAAGGACGAACAAATTATTAACGCAATAAATAAAAATTTAGAGTACATAAAAACTGAGACATTAACAGATGAATTGGAAATTTTAGAAAACTTAAATAGTGGTATAGAAATTACTTTTGATGATGTAAATACCAAATTATTTATTCAAAAAATTTAAAAATTATGGCAGCAGGAAATACAGTAAGGTATTCAGACAAAGAT
>TARA_R110002073_G_scaffold140253_5_pt1 | contig 36881 bp, 24 predicted proteins | sample TARA_R110002073 | Tara Oceans TARA_R110002073 (sample SAMEA4397174) | marine metagenome | biome: Polar Biome; feature: [DCM] deep chlorophyll maximum layer (ENVO:01000326); material: water (ENVO:00002006), including particulate matter (ENVO:01000060) such as... | depth 40 m | reverse complement strand
GCCTGCCGTGACGACTATGGGACAACCTTGGCCGATACCAGCGCCTGGTCAGTGTTTTTCTATTATGCCTCTCGAAAGAAATCCGCAGGAGCCTCGTATCAAGAAGTTGTTACCTGGCCCGAAGGCAACTCGCATCTCGTCAATCACCTAAAACGCGGCGTTGCATCCAAAACTGGGCATGCCGTTCTCTCGGTCGAAAGCGGAGAAGACTCGGTGTCGGTTGTTGCCCTCGATGCCAGCGGCGCCGGTGAGCCAACGGTTGTTGGTGTGCGCGCTCGCTATGTAGTCATGGCAACCCCGCAGTTTATCAATGCTCGAGTGGTTCGGGGGCTCTCAGAAGAACGCCTAGCTGCCGCAAAGAGTTTCGAGCAAAGCCCGTGGATGGTTGCCAATCTGCAAATCCGCGAGCGACCGGGTGGGGCGGGCTTTCCCCTGTGCTGGGACAACGTTCTCTTCGACTCGCCTTCGCTTGGCTACGTGGTTGCAACGCACCAGCAAGGGCCACACCGTGGCCCAACGGTGCTCACCTACTACTACCCGCTCGTCGACTCCGATGCTCGAGTGGCACGCAGGCGCCTGCTTGAACTTGGTTGGGAAGAGTGGGCCGAAGTTGCGTTAAGCGATTTGGAGCGCGCACATCCCGGGCTTCGCAACTACGTCGAGCGCATCGATGTTGCTCGCTGGGGCCACGGCATGGTGCGAAGCACACCAGGGCGCATTTGGGATGGTCGCCGAGAATTGGCCGCACAGCCGCACGGGCGAGTGCACTTCGCTCACAGTGATCTAAGCGGAGTTGCGCTCTTTGAAGAGGCCTTCGACCAAGGCAATCGGGCGGCGGCGGCCATTGCTGCGCGCATGGCACCTGAGGCTGCTGGCCCGTGAGCCGGTACCCCTGGGTTTTTAGTGCGCCCGTTGATCTAGGTGTTTTTCTAGGCAGTGCTCTCGTAAGTTTCGCCCTGCTTGGCATTGGTGCAGCCTTTGGGCTTTTGCACAGCGATAGCCCCGAGTGGATTTGGGTGCCCTTTGTGCTGCTCATCGACGTTGCCCATGTGTGGTCCACGCTCTTTCGCGTCTACCTCGACAAAGACGAGCGCATGCGTCGGCGCCTTTTGTACTTCGGAGGTCCAGCTCTGGTCTACTTCGCCGGCGTCATGGCCTACAGCCTGGGCCCCTATGTGTTTTGGCGAATCGCGGCCTACTTTGCCGTCTATCACTTTGTTCGCCAGCAGTACGGATGGGTCGTGCTCTACCGCCGCAAAGGCCAAGAGACGCTAGCGCTTGATCGCAGGATCGATACCGCAGCGATCTACGCCGCGAGCGTCTATCCGCTCTTGTACTGGCACGCGCATCTGCCGCAGAAGTACTCGTGGTTTATGCCTGGGGATTTCTCTGATCTGCTTCCGCTCTGGGTTGAGACCGTCGGCTTTCCACTCTACGTACTCATCATGGCGGCCTATGTCCTGCGCGCGGCTCAGCGCTGGTTTGTGCTCAAACTTCGCAACCCAGGAAAAGACATTATTGTGGTCACAACCGCTCTGTGTTGGTACCTGGGCATCGTTACCTTCAATTCGGATTACGCCTTTACCGTCACAAACGTCGTGATTCACGGTGTGCCCTATCTTGCCCTCGTGTATCTAGAGGCGCGTCGGCGAGAGCGGGCAGGGCACCCCGGAGCGATTCGAGTGCTGGCCTACGGGCCGATTGTTTTCTTGGCGCTGCTCGTGATGCTTGCGTACGGCGAAGAGCTTTTGTGGGACCGGCTCATCTGGCAGGAGCGCGCGTGGCTCTTTGGCGCTGGCTGGTCGTGGGGCAAAGGCATTGAGGCTTTCGTGGTGCCGCTTCTTGCGCTACCCCAGCTCACGCATTACTTCCTCGATGGCTTCATTTGGCGGCGGCAAGCCAACTCCGCCTACGTACACCGCGAGCTGCAAACCGCAGCATCGCCATAAAGGCGCTCTAGTCCTCGGTTGCGAGGCCATCTGGAAACGACTCATGCTCAATCGAATCGGCCAGCGCATCGCGTAGTGCCAAGCCTTTGCGAAGCTCGAGCAGCATCGCAGTCTCGGATGGATGAAGCACACCATCGGCGGCGGCGCAGCGAATCGCTGCACGGTAAATGCCTTCTCGCGATGCTTCATCAAATTTTGCCGTCGCGCTTAGATCCAATTCGGTCGGATTGGCGACGTAGCCTTGGGCGAGTTCGCGCTCGCCCTCTTTAAAGATCGCAACCGATACAATGCGGTTAAGAGCGACACGCTCTTGCTCCTGCATCTCGCCATCTGCCCAGGCGATGGCTGCCAAAAGCTTGATAGCGGAGAGGTGCTCACTGGGCGTATCAGACATGCAGCGAATAGTACCTAGGAACGAGCTCTTGTCGCTGCGTTTAACGAATTGGGTCGGGGATGTAGTAGCCCTTTGCCCACACAAAGGCGGTTCCACTTTGCTCGGTTGGTATGACGAACTTCAGATCGATTGCATCACCCGCTTCGATGCGTGCAAAGCGACCGTCGGCCAAGCAGTAATCCGGTGGCTTTATTCCTTCGCACTGCAAGGGGAAGAAGCGCTGGTCATCAATGGTGATGTAGACCGCATCCAAGTAGGTCGTCTCGGGCTTTTCCTCGCGAATCGATAGTTCAAGAAACTCTGTTCTCGCTTGGACAGGACCAACGGGGAGAGATTGCCAGCCATCTCGATGTGCCCCGACAAAGTTTCGCAAGACTTCGCCTTTGCGCTGCCAGCTGTCCGCGTCTCGGCGATAGACAAAGGGGCAGGCGGCACATTCATCAACGTCAAAGCGGCCGCGCTTCCTGCTCTTCACAAGCACGAGACGACCGCGCTTTAACTTCCAAGTATCCGTGATGCTCTGGCCGCAGTTGCCATTGCGTTCGTGCACAAGGCCGTTGCCAGCGATCGCAGGCGGAGAAATCCCCATCACCGCGCCCGCCGAAAGCGTTTCGCCATCGTAGTGAAAAAAGAAGTAGAGATTGGAGTCCTCTCCAAGATGGGAGGTTAAGAGAAGTTCTTTGCGTAAGTCAGACTTGTCAATATCGACGATCTCCCACGTATCCCAGCCGTGAACCGGGAAGGGCTGGCCAAGAGGCATATCTTGGCGCCAAACGTCGGCAATTCCAGTTGCCTCCTTTGGAAGCACCGCTACCGAGGCACCGACGCGGAGGGCACCGGCGACGAGTGCGATTGTCTCATCGACGCCATCACCATCTAAGTCCGCCGTATCCAACTGCGGAACTCCGCACATGCGCGCGTCTTGCGTTCCGCTTGTCACGGTCGTAGTCGCGACAAAGTCGGCGCCCGACCGCTGCCAAAGCGCTTCGTGCAACACGCCGCAGTGCCAGTGGCGAACAATAATTCCCTGGTTCGTCGAGTTCCAATCCATCGTATTGCTCCAAGGTTTGTGCAGAGCGAGGCTTCCAGATTTGGTTCGCGAGAGCAGAACGTCGGCGCGGTGTTGCTCGTCGAATATTCGAATGAGAAGTGCACCTCTGCCGTCGGGCAAGGTTTGCGCAAGCAAGCGATGACTCGGAATACAAATCGGTGAATCGATTCGAGCGCGCACGCTCTCGTCACCGACGGCAATGTGCAGAAATAGGTTTGCGCCTTCGCGAACAACCGTGACGTTGACATCGCTCTTGCTCGCTGCATTGCCAATCGCGAAGCTTCCCTCGTTGCGTCTGCCAAAGAGAAAGTGCAAGCGGCCATCGCGCAGGCGATAGACGTTGTTGCGAATGACAACCTCTTTTTGATTGTCGGACGGATCCAAATCGACAAGCTCGATGCTGTTATCGGCGTACCTGCCACCCGAAGCAATCCACATCGTCTGGTCTCCCACCGCCCAGAAAACGTCGAGCCCAGCTTGGCGGACCTCGGCGGTATCCAGGGTGCCATCGCCATCGAGGTCGGCGGTTATGCTGCCTGTGGTCCTGGCCCGTTTGCCAAGTTCAGACTTGCGAGCGCGGTATCCCTGCTGTTGCGCTGTGCTCGTGGGCGGCCCACACTTCACCGTCGCCACGCTGGGCATCATGCTCGGCATCCGGTGTGGTGCAAGCAGTGGTCCAACTTGCGAATCTGAGCATCGTGGAGACTGCACGCGCAGCGGCGGCTCAGTATTCCGTTGTAGGTTCCATGGCTCGGCGATACCGAGACTGCAGATCCCCCTAGGCAGCTGGTTTGTCGGCGGATAATTAAAATTGATTATCATTTTCAATTAGCTCTTGATCCTCTGAAGCGACTTCCTTATTGTAAATATTGAAGGAAGCCTCTTATGTTTGTCTGTCTCTGCAAAGCTGTTAGCGATGTTCAACTAGTCGAAATTATTCGAAGTGGAGCATCTACCATTAAGCAAGTCTCCGACTCCTGTGGAGCCGGCTCTGGATGTGGTGCCTGCACCCGCGAGATCCAGGACATGATTGAGGACGAGACCGGCCTTTCCGGCGACGTCGAAGCGCGCTAGTCGAGCCAACTTGCGGTAGTTTGCCTGGCATGAAGGGCGACACCAAAGTTATCGAACTGCTCAACGCGATTCTCACAAGTGAGCTAACCGCAATCAATCAGTACTTTGCGCACGCAAAAATGTGCCAGCACTGGGGCTACACCGCACTGGGCGGAAAACTCCGCGCCGAGTCCATTGACGAGATGCGACACGCCGAATCTCTCATGGATCGCATCCTCTATCTTGAAGGCGTTCCGAATCTTCAGCGACTTGGGAAAATCAAAGTCGGCGAGACGGTTCCAGAGCAATTCAAAGTCGACCTCGCTCTTGAAGTTGAGGCCGTAGGCTTTCTAAACGAGTGCATCAAAGTTTGTTACGACGCAGACGACAACGGCAGCCTTGAGCTTGTTAAGTCGATTCTCGTTAGCGAAGAAGAGCACATCGACTGGATCGAAGAGCAGCAAAACCTTATCGAGAACGTCGGTCTGCAAAACTACCTCGCGTCACAGATGTAGTTCTGTAGTTCGCGCTGGCTTGGGCGGTTCAAACAGAGCCGTTCCAGGCGCTTTACTGAGCGCAAACGCCGGTTGCCTCACCACCTTCAAGGTGGCGGCAAACATCCGTCGCTGCACATCGAGGATCCGAGCGATTGGCGTTCTCCTCATAGTCGCAGTAGGCCGCGCATTGGCTTCGTCCTGCAATGTCTACGCATCCCGAGCCGACGGCACATTCGTTTAGGTACTGACAGCTAAGCCCTGGCACCAACGGCGGCGACTCTGCGACTGGCGCACAAACTGGGCCCGAAACCGAGAGGTAGCAGCCTTGGCGAACGTCGGCGTTTGTCTCGGCGCAGTCTTGGGCAACAGGATCACAGGTCGTAAGACAAATTCCGAGTTGCTGAGCCTCCGAGGGAATTGGAATGCAGATGCTAAAGCGGTCGGTGCAAAGCTCGGCGTAGGTGCACAGCTCTTGGCAGGTTCCCTGGTAGCAGTGCAAGCCCGCTAGGCAGTCATCGCCTTGCCCAACGTCTTCGCGACACGTTTCGCTAAAGGCTCTCTGCCCTTCGGCAACACAGCCCCAATCGTCTCCTGCAATCGCGCACTTCTCATCGTCCTCACATCCGGTTTGGTTGACGCCATGGCAAATGGGAGGCTCGTCCAGAACTCCTAGGTCACCACCAATCGGCGGCACATCCGCACCATTGGCATCGGGCGCACCAAATTCAAGGCCATCGCCACAGGCGCTGAGACCAGCGAAAATGAGAATCCATGCGAGTAGGCGCGACACACGACTTGGTTCGGCCCAATCCGCATTGTCTTAAGAGCTGCCTGGGGACAAATCAGCGATCTATCGAGTGGGCGCTTCGGGCTCCGCAGCAATCGGAGCAATCGTCACCGTGGTGGTGCCTGATGCAGTCACAAGGTCGAGCTCGACCGGGTTGCCAACTTTGGGCGTTTTCAGCAGCGTTTGCAGCATCTTGCGTGGAATCCCGCCACCCGACTCACTCACAGGCATGCCGGCAAATCCGGTGATGCGGTCACAGCGTTCCAGGCCAGCCTTGTCTGCTGGGCCGCCTTCAACCACCGACGAAATCCACAGATGCTGGCTCTCTTCGTCTAGGCCCTCTGCAGTTGGCTCGCCTTCGCAGAATTCTGGCGGCGCGATTTTCGTCTCCATCCCAATGGTGCCATCGGGCTTGTCGTCCTCGCCTGGCGTTGGGTCGGGCAGTGATCCGGAAACCTCACCGATGTCCATGTTTTCCCCAGGGGCAAGTTCAAACGATTGCTGCGCCAGCATGCCAAAGCCTTTGGCCTTTGGATCCACAAAGTAGACCTCGCCTTTTCCAGAGCCGAGTTTGCCAACGCGAAAGCGGCCTTCCTCATCGGTTGTCGGCCCATTGCCCTGCAGCATTTCCATCGCATTCTCGGCCCACTTGCTTCCGGTCTCTCCGGTGGTGGCAGCTACCGATATGCCAACCATCGGCTCACCACTTTCCTTATCGACAAGCACACCCGAGATCGAACCGAAGGCCGCTAGGGTAATCGAAGCCCGAGCCTCTTCCCCGGTCTTAACGGTGGCCTTTGCCGAAGCGGCTCCACTGATGGAGGTAACTTCGATTGTGTACTCGCCAGGCTCGAGACGCCGAAGCTGAAACTCGCCATTGTCGTTCACGATATGCGAGCGACGCCGGGTTGGGCCACTGGCCGAGATAATGTAGTCACCTACCGGGTTGCCAGCCTTACTAACCTTGCCGCCAATACTCCCAAGCGCGGCAAGGGTGATGGTCACGTTGCTATTTGTTCTTACGCCCTCCGCCTCACCTTTGGCGCCGCCTCGCATGCCTTCCGCTTCCAAATTGTATTTCCCTTGGCGAAGCCCGGCGACCTCAAAGTTGCCTGCCTCATCGGTTAGAACCGGCGACTCTCCCGGCGACCAGCGCGACGATGCAGAAGAGTTCGCATCGGGAATGTACTTGGCCGTTACCCATGCATCGGCAACCGGGGTGCCATCGGCGCTAACAACCGATCCGCCAATCGTCTCATTGCGGGAGACAACGGCGAGGCTCATGCCGCGAATGTCGACGCCGTTTTTAACTTCGATAGGTTCGGGAGCATAGGCGGCCTCGTCCTCTTTGCCGGCCCACGCAAGCTGGTTGTCGTCGGCGACAATCACGCCGTATGCGCCGTCTTCGAGCCCTACATGCACAAAGCGCCCATCGGGGCCGGTGATGGTGACAGGCCCAGGACGCATCATATTCATGCCAGACATGGGACCGGCATCGTCGCGTTTGAACTTGACCGTCACACCCTCGACCGGTTGGCCGTTGGCATCCACAACGATTCCTTCCGCGCTGGCTCGTTCTTGCATCGCGATTTCCAGGCCATCGAGGCTTTCGGTGACTTTGATATCGAGCGTGCCTTTGTCGCCACTCTCTGCCCGTGCAACCAACGTGTACTCGCCGGGGCTCACGCCTTTCAGCTCAAACTCGCCCTCGTCATTCGACTTGCCATTGACCATGAACGAGCCTGCGGCTTGCATCATTGTCGAAATCCCCACCGACTCGGAAGAGATCCGCAAGTGGAGTTGAGTAACCTGCGGAGGTGAGACGGTTCCGCGAAGCGTTGCACCCTTTTTTACCTTCACGATGAGGTCGCTCATGTCTTCGTCGACAACGGTGATGGTCTCGCCAAAGAAGGTTGGTGGGCGCTCTTCGGCGGCCGCGCCCAAGGTGTACGTGCCAGGGTGAACGCCGTGAATCTCAAAGTAGCCATCGCTTGCCGATGGTGTTGCTGCCGCAAAGACTGCACCGGGAGAGAAATTGTAGGCACCGACAAGAACACCAGATTCGGCAATGGACTCGTCATCGCGATCTACGACAAATCCCGAGAGTGTATAGGTATCGTCGACATAGACGACGATATCGCTAAGACTCTCGGCAATTCCGAGTTCGACCGAAGTTGGCTGCAGCGACGAGGAGTGCTTTGCCACAGCGCGGACGTCAAAGGCGCCACTGCCAAGCCCACCAAGAGTGAAGCGTCCCTCTGCATCGGTCTGTGCGCCGCCCTGAAAGGCAATTCCCGACAAGACAAATCCTCCGCCTCGGCCCGCAGGAGTAACGGTCACTAACGCATCGGCGACTGGGCTGTCATCGCTCGAACGCAAAACGACGCCGGCAACCACTGAGCCAGGCGTTACGACAAAGTCTGCATTGCGATCACTTCCGCCAATAATCACTTGTCGCTCTTCGCGTCGGTAATCTTCGTGGAAGACAGAAACCTGGTAGCGACCATCTTCTAAGTTAAGAGCGTACTTGCCATCCTCGTCGGTGTTTGCTGCGAACGGCGCGCGAAATAGAGTGCTGATGGTAAACTCGCTAATGAGAGTTGCGCGCACTTGCGCGAAGGCAACGGCGCCTCCGCCGATGTCCGAGACCACGCCACGAAGTTGGTGCCCGCCACGGCTGAGGACAAACTCTAGGTCGCCTCGATCGCGGCCAGCCTCAAGTGCGATGGAGTCCTGCGCCTGTGGCTTGTAGCCGTTTGCGCTGGCAGAGAGGCTAAAGGAACCAGCGCGAAGCCCAGAGATGCGAAAACGTCCTTTGGCATCGGAGCGTGTGACGACCGGCGCTGGGCTTTGGCCCGCTTGGGAAATCATGCCGCCACTAATCTCGCGTGGACTAAGAGAAATGAGTGCACCAGCAATCGGCTCTTTGCTGCCCTCTTCGACAACGATGCCCGAGATGCTCGCGGGTGCGTGGCTCACGCTGCCACTGCGACGAGCTTCGCGCCTCTGCTCCAACGTCATGGCCGAGACTTGTGTCTTCTCCTCATCCGTATCGGCTGCGGTTTTGGAACTGCTGCTGGGCCAAAGCCACACTCCAAGGACAACAAGAGCAATCAGGCCGGTGGCGATAAGGATGTGAGACTTTCGCATTGGTTGGCGGAGGATAGCCCTACCGCGAGAGTCCTGCTCGCAGTTCTTTCTGCGTTAAGACCCTCCCGAGGTGGCAAATCGCCAATTCTCGCCCAAACCGGTCAAGCCATTAGGGCTGTTGTCGTTCGCAGGCGGCTTTTGCTGCTTTTCTTCGCGCCGCTGGCAATTTTCTGAGAGCTCCGTTGAATGCAGGAAGGTCGCCGTTTTGACAGAAGGCGGCAGCTTGCAGCATGTAGCCCCTTGGTGTTGGGTGCAGTCGATTGGCCGCACGCGAGGTTGTGATCACTTTGCCGAAACGCTTGGCCTTAAGATGGCTCTCGGCTTCGTCCAGAAGCGTTGCGACATTCGGCGGGATTTTCTCATCGGGCTTAACTGCTGGCTCTGGCTTGGATATCGGCTTTTTCTTAGGCGCTGCATCCGCGACGACTGGATCCTGCGCAGTGTGCGGGTTGGAGATCGTGTCGGGCGCCGCATCCGCTGGCACGGCGCTCTGCACCATGCTCGCATCGACAATGGGAGCGCTTGCATCAACCATCGGAGGCGCCCCGGCACCGAGAGGTTGAGGTTGTGCGGCTTTGACCTTTCCCTTGATGGGTGTTGTCGCCACAGGCTTTGTCTTGCTCTCGTTGCCACCGCGCGTAAGTGCGAATCCGCCCAAGCCAACGGCAAGCAGAGCGATGCCCACGAGGGGTTTCCATGGCATTCTACGAGATGCCGCTGGTGGCGAATCCGCTTGCGTATCGGCCCCGTCAAGCGAAGGCGGCAACACCGAATTTCGCTCAAGCTTGCTAGAGTCGATGGTCTCTGCTGCTTCGATGTTGGATAGGCTTGGGCCAAGGGCTGGCAACTCTGTGCTCTGCGAGGCAACCGTGGCAGCCTGCCCGATGTTCATGTTGCGAGAATCGAGGGTTGCTGCTGAGGCGATGTCGAGCTTGCTGGAGTCGACGGTTGCCGCCGAGGCAAAGACACCAGATTTTTGATGTGCCGGAATCGAAGGATTGCGGGAGCGCTCTGATGGCAGGGGCTCGCCCGTAAATGCGAGCACCATCTCCGCAACCGTTTGAAAGCGATCGTCTTGTGCCTTGCTAAGCGCCTTGTGTACGGCTGCCGCCTTCTCTGGCGGAATATTCGGTAGCAACTCGACAAGCGGCGTTTCTGCTACGTGAACAACTTTGTACACCACCTCGGGAATGTTCTGGCCACCAAAGGCAGGCTTTCCTGAGAGTAATTCGTAGACCATGGCACCGAGCGCAAAGATGTCGGTGCGGCCGTCGACACTATCGTGTTGCCCAACCGCTTGTTCGGGCGCCATGTACTGCGGCGTTCCGAGCAGAGTGGAGTCCAAGGTCTTAACCGTCTCCGAACCGCGGATTTTCGAGATTCCAAAGTCCAGCACTTTCGCGATGGCAGGACCGACCCCGCTTGGCGAGGCAATCAAGAAAATGTTCTGCGGCTTGAGATCGCGATGCACAACCCCTTGGGCATGAGCCGATTGCAGTGCAGCGGCAATCTGGCGCACGTAGGCTTCGCACTCCTCGATTCCAAGCGGTCCATGCCGCAAATGCTCATCAAGGCTTGTGCCTTCTAGGAGTTCAAGAATGAGATAGGGGCTGCCGTCTTCCAGCTTGTTAAAGTCGTGCACCTCGACAATGTTGGGATGGCCCAGGCGACACGCGATTTCTGCTTCGCGCCGAAAGCGCGCAAGGGCCTCTGGGTCCTCGGCAACCGAGGCATGCAGCACTTTGATGGCGACGCGCTTGCCCGGAAGCCGGGTGTGGTGAGCTTCCCAAACAGCGCCCATGCCGCCGCGACCAAGCATGCGAACGATCTCGTAGGTGCCAGCAACAATGCTGCCCGCTTTGACACCCAACTCTGCCGTTTCACTACCCATCGCGCCTGCTCAGTATACGCGCACTACCGAATCTGTGCCCGGTTCAGGAGCGCGATGAACGCCTGCTCGTACCGCTCTCGAATTGCCTGATAGTCGCGGTGTTTGCCCGCTTCGACAAGGCGAACGCCGCCGACGCGAACGCTCTCGATGGCGCGCGGTGAGGCGCCGTAGATCACTGCATCATCAAGGTGGGATGCGGTGGCTCCGACAAGGGCAGGATCGCCCGCGTCCAGGCGAATCTCGTCGGCTGCGCAGCTGTCCTCCATTGCGAGGGATGCGTACCCATGGGCGCTTGCTGCGGCCAGGAGTTCGGTGGCATCGGCGACCCTGGTGCGGCCTTCATCGGCGGTGCGCTGATCCAATTCGATGGCACGAGCTTCCTCAAAGGGATCGCAAATGGCGTGGCTATCGATGCCTGTGCAAAGGCGAGCGCCAGCTTGGTGCAGCGCCCTAGAATCGCATTGCCCATCGCCCAAATCCCTCTCGGTTGTTCGACATACGCAAACGAACGAGCGCGCATCACCAAGAGCGCGCACCTCGGCTTCGGAGAGATGCGTTGCGTGAACTGCCACAAATCGTTCGTCGAGTACGTCATTGTCACGCATCAGCGCCACTGGCGTCGTCCCGTGTTCTTGCTCGCACTCGCGTAGCTCTCGGCGTTGCTCGCTCAGGTGCATGTGCAAAGGAAGCTGCTTTTTCTTTGCAAAGTCTGAGGCTTCGCGAATCCAATCGAGGCTTAGGGCGCGAACGCTGTGAAGCGCGAGCCCGATGGTCACCCCCGGCGTGTTTGCGTAACGGCTGTGAAGAGTCTCGACATCGGCGAGGGCGTCTTCGAGTCGCGCATCAACAAAGCGCTCTTGCCCGGGCTCAAGCGCTTTTCCAAGACCGGCGCGCTGATACAAGACGCGCTGCAGACAAATTCTGATGCCGACATCTTGCGCCGCTCGAATCATCACTTCGGATAGCTCAGTGCGATTGTCGTACGGCTGGCCCGATGCTTGGTGATGTACATAGTGAAACTCGCCAACCGCGGTCACACCTGACATGGCCATCTCGGCATAGGCAAAGCGCGCCAAATCGTAAAGCGATTCGGGGTCGAGTTTGGAAGCCAGGGCGTACATGGTGCCGCGCCACGACCAAAACGATTCTTGCGAGGCACTGGTGCGTTGGCAGTGCCCGCGAAGCGCTCGCTGAAAGGCGTGAGAGTGCGCGCTTGCCAAACCCGGTAGGACGATTTGATTACCATCTAAAGTCGCGAGCATGTGCCTACGCTAGCAAGCGTTTCCGCCGTGGCGCCAATCGCGACACGACTGTCGGGGTTTAGCCCTAGAGAGCAAACGCAACCTAGCCAAAGCCTTGGAAAGATGCGCAGGCCGACTCGGCACAGCCCGTGCGATAGAGCGCTCTGGAGGGAACTATGAATATTCGAACTTTACTAGCCGCTACCCTGTGGCTGTCGGCCGGCTGTAGCGCAGGCAATGATGCTGGGTCTGGGCCCTCAAGCTCAGATGCAGGAGCCGGCAACTTGCCTGAGTGCCTCTCATCGAACGAGTGCCCAACTGGGTGGACCTGTACCGAATTTGGTACCTGCGTTCCGCCGGCCCCTGGCGCGCCCGATGGCGGCCCGGGCGCTGTGGAAATTGAATCGGAACTCAGCCCGCCGACCCACTCCGAGCGCTACGTCTATGTAGCGATGAGTGAACTCGACGCCCTCGCAAAAATTGATGGAACAACGCTCTCGGTCGAGTCCATTCCGGTTGGTGATCAACCCGAAATTCTTGAAGCGATTCCCGGGACCGACGGAGTTGTGGTGCTGGATCGAAACAACGGAACCGCGTCCATTGTGCGAGCACTTGGCGAAGGCGACGACTCGCGAGTCGTTCCGGTTTTGCCAAATATGAATCGCATCTCGATCGACCCAACAGGCTCGTATGCCTTAGCCTGGTTTGATCTGCGACAGGAGACCCAAGGCTCGGGTGGCCTCTCGGGTGCTTCAGCAATTGGCAGCTTTCAAGATGTCACCGTGATTCGCCTTCGGCAAGACAGCGAGCGCTCGGTCGACTTAAGCGTGGGATTCCGCCCTCGTGATGTGCAGTTTAACGCCGATGGAAGCGAAGCCTATGTCATCACCGATGATGGAATTTCAGTTATCGATATGGCCCTTGCGATTGAGACGGGCCCAAGCATCGTCGCTCCAATTGATGTTGCGGGCGGCTCAGACGTCGATCCGATCGACATCGAAGTAAATGTCGTCGCCTCGGGAGAATTCGCAGTGGTTCGCGAAGTCGCCAATGCCGAGATTCGAATCGTCGGGCTTTCAGCCGGGCTGCAGGGCCTTAGCAGCAGGATCGTTCTACCCGGAGCAGTCAGCGACTTGGACTTGGCGGCGGATGGGCTTTCTGCCTACGCCGTTATCCCAGAGACAAGCGAGTTGGCAGTGATTGACCTCTCGGATGGCCTGCCCGACGATGGAGACGTAACAAGCATCGACTTGGGCGGGGAAGTTGTCGGTTCGATGGTGCTCTCGCCGCTCGGCAATCAGGCTGTGCTCTTTACCAATGCGAGCAGCGTCGAGCGACTCACAATTGTAGAACTGGCGGGCGCACCATTGGTTCGAAGTTTCAATCTTCAAAAGAGCATTCGCTCCCTCGGCTACGACCCAACTGCGACCTCGCTCATTGTTACCCACGCGAAGACCTTTGGAAACGCGCAGGAAAACGGGATTTCGTTTGAAGAATTTATCGACCGAAGCTTTGGCTACTCGATTGTCGACATCGCAACCGGTTTCGACAAATTGCAAATCACGGCAGCCGACCCTGGAGCCTTTAGCTTCTCAACAACGACACCGAGAGCCTACGTTTTGGTTGATGGTGGTGATAGCCCGGGAGCCATCGCACAGACTCACATCATCGAGTTGGATACCGGCGTCGTGCGGCTTAAATCGATGAGTTCGCCCCCCGAAACCGTTGGCATCTTGCCCGAAGCCGGAATGGCTTTTGTAAATCAGCGCCACGGCTTGGGACGTGTCTCGTTTATCAATGTCGCAAGCGATGCCATGCGCACAGTTACAGGCTTTGACCTCAATAGCCGGATTGTCGACTAGGAGTTTAGAATGATTGTTCTAAGAAAAACACGAATGCTACGAGGCCTTGGCCTTTTGTGCGCACTCTCGCTAACTGCCTGCTATGGGGATGAGCGCGATGAGTCTTGGGATAGGGAGCGTGTGATTATCGGCCCGGTCGCCGTAAAGAGCCGTCTCGCTTATGTCGATACCGCGCGCGACCGTGTCTTATCCATTGAGACCGCCAATGGAAGCCCCGAGTTTCACAGTTATGACATTGGCCGAAACGCCATATTCGCAACACCGACTCCAGATCGAGACCATCTCGCTGTCATCACTCGCGGCGAAGAGGCTCTGCGAAAAGGGCAGGTTGACGAAGATCCCAAGCTCTGGCTTCTGGATCTCTCGGAGCCAAAGGCGCTGGCGCAATCGTACGAAATCGGCTCGGCGTTTGACCGGCTGGCAATCTCGTCCGACGGCAGCACGGCCGTCGCCTATTTCTCGTCTGGCGGCTTTGATGCCACCACTGGCGTATTCCGAAACCCCAACGAGCTCGCGATTATCGACTTGCAGAACGAGCCAAGTGAGGACAACCCAACGCTGCGTACCGTGCGCTCCTTTGGGTCTGCGCCGGATGGCGTGGTGCTCTCGCCGCCTATGCGAATTCCGGGAGCAGCAGACACCTCAGCGAGAATATTCGCATTTCTCTTAGCGGAGAATACGCTCACCATCCTCGATGCAAGCAACCCCAAGCGCCGAGAAGTCACGATTCGGCTCGGTACCGGTGAGACCGATGCCGCAATCATTCGGCCAAGAGAACTGGTGTTTGCTCCCAATACCGGAACCGCCTACGTTCGCTCCGACAATGCCTCCGATGTTCTATCGGTTCTGCTAAGCGGCGAGGAGCCCGAGTCGGAGCTTGACAACGACTACCAGCCCGCCCTGGCCGAACTGGGCGCGGGCGCGGGGCCTGCAGATGTCGCGGTATGGGACGATGCAATTGATAGGCGCTTTGTTTTAGCCGCAATGCCAAGCACCCGAGAGGTTGCGGTCATCGACGCGGATACCGCATCGTTTGTCACTGTCAGCACACCCGACCCAATCGATCGCATCATGCTCTTTCCAAGCGATCCCAATTTGCAGCCTCGAGTTGCGCTTCTCGCTTCGATCGCTCAAGGGCTTCCCAGGGTCCACTTGCTGGCGCTAGACGGCATCTCCGACCAACTTGTACCGATTGATTTGCGAACGGTGACCATGTCTGAGCCGGTTCTCGATGTCCTGCAGATACCCGGCAGCGAACAAGCACTGATCGTGCACGATGCAGATCGAACAGTTCTTGGCCTTCTCGACCTTGCCCTTGGCGCAGTCTCGCCGCTCGAGGGCGTTGGGCGCCTTGACTCATTTGATTTTAGCGCAGACGGCAACTTCTTAGTCGGCGTAACCGAGCAGGTCTCTCGCGTCGGTATTCTCGATTTGCAGTCGCTGCATCCCACCAATATCCGAATTGATGATGACCCAGGACGAGTGTTTGCCCTACAGGGTGGAGCGGTCATGGTGGACCACGGCGATGCCTTTGGGCGCGCAACCTACATTCCAAGCGTCGACGCAGAGCGCAGTGATGCCCGCGTGATGAGTGGGTTTCTGTTAGAAGAATACTTAGACGAGGAGAAGTAGTCATGCGCATGTCAAAATTGCAAATTGCTGGACTGATGCTGGCCGGAGCCGTATCCCTGGCATCTGAGGCCAAAGCCGAGCGGTACCAGGTGAGCGTTGGTGGTGGTGCGAGCTACCTGCCAAGCCAGAGCGTAGACTCGCTTACCGATGCCACAAGCTATGCGCGCTTCGACTTGGAGGCTGGCATGAAACTCTTGCATGTCCCGATTCTCGGTCACACTGAGGTCGGCCTAAATTGGGACAGTGGCGCAGTCTCCGGGACAAGTTTCGGGCGCATCGAGTCGGATCTAAGCCTCAATACAGTAATGGCGCTCGCCCGGGTCCGCAGGCCTGTCTACCGTTGGATCTCGGGCTTTGCCGAACTTGGCCTCGGGCTGCAATGGGGCCACCTAACTCTCCACGATTCTGATTCAAACTCGGCGCGAAGCATTGAAGATTGGGACAAGGCGGCGGCGAGTAGTGTTGGCGCCGGCCTAGATATTCAGCTCTCGGATAGCAATGGTCCATTCAATGTGGCGCTTCGAACGAAGCTCAGCTATCGCGCGATGACTCCCTTGGAGTTTCGAGCGACTCCAATGAGCGAGGGCAGTGATGAACTACTTCTATCGAGTACCAGCGCCGACCTGGGCAGTGTGAATACATCTGGAATGGCCTTTGCCATTGGCCTTGTGGGGAAGTTCTAACGGCTCCAACGTTTTTTCGGTAGAAAGACACCTAAGAATCGCCTTTTGTGCGAACGAGAATCTTCCCTTCTCGGTGCTTAGATGGGATGACGTTTGCATGTCTCGCGCGCCCATATCGCCAACAGTTCTCCTGCTTACCTCTGCGTGCGTTGGACTCTTGTTAAGTTGCGGTGACAACGCCAAGCCCTCGTCGCCCAATCGCGAGTTGCTCCCGGATACAACGATCGAGCAAGGCTGTACGAGTGAGCCGCCTGCGGCCGGTGCGGTCCGGGCAAAGTTCTTAGCCTGCGATGATGAGAAGGTTGCGGGCCTCCTTGCCGCAGGACGCAGTGGCGACGTCTTGCTTGAGAACAATTTGGTTCGCTTTGTGGTTCGCGGCCCAGGAGAAGGATTCCGGTTTCACGGAACCTCGGGAGGAGCTCTTATCGATGCTGCACTTCACGGGCGTGAAGATCAGATGCTGGAAGTGCTACCGCTTCTCGACTGGGCGACAGGCAACTTCCAAGAGTTGGTGATTACCTCTTCTGGCTTGGCCGAGGGAAGTGAACCAGGCGTTGCTGAGTTGGTGGTGCGTGGCGAGCTCACAACGGTGCCCTTGTTCTTTAGCCTCTTTTCTGTCGCTCCGGCAAATCTCGTTTTAGAGCAGCGCTACCGGCTGCGTCCCGACACAACCCACATCGAGATTTCAACCCGGGCCTTTAGCGTGGATGGGGAAAGTTCTGATGAGATCACGGCTGTGCGAGACGTTCTATCGGTTGGTGGTGCGGTCACGCTCTTTATTCCGGGGCAAGGTCTCTCGCCTGCAATTGGCGCCAGTGGGCGCGTTGTTGCGTCTGACGGTGGCGAAAGTTCGTATGGAATGGTGTACCCCGAGGCATCGCTGCGAATGCTTGCTCTCGACGGAGTGGTTGCATTGCAAGCAGTCGAACTCATTCCCGATGGGGCGGCAGAAACCCGCCTCTTTATTGTCGGAGACGGTTCCACGAGTTCGGTAACCGACTCGGCGTTTCAGCTTTCCGGTGAGACCGTGCAATCCATCGACGGAACTGGCCCACCAGGTTTCACCATTGCTGTTAACGACATGAGCGGTGATCCAATCACTCGCATCAACGTAGATTCGGCTGGCAAATTTCAAGCGTTCCTACCGCCCGATTCCTATCGATTGCAGAGCGTGCAAGTTGGCACGCTGCCAGGTCCAGAAGTCGAGGTCGCCGTTGGTGAAGCACCGGTTGAGGGGATTGTGATCGAGGCAGGCGCTGGTGGCCACCTCGCGATTGCGGTCGCGGATGAGGGCGGGGCGGCAATGCCGGCAAGAGTCATGCTCACGTCGAAGATCGGCGTGCAACAACTGCATGTCGGGCCTGGTACGACCGAGATTCCCTTGGCTGTGGGAACGTATGCAGTCTCGGTAAGTCGCGGAATGGAATACTCACTCTTTCAACAGCAGGTGCTAACGATCGCCGATGGCGAAGTTCAAACTCTCGACGTAACATTGGAGCGTGAGATAAACACCGAGGGCTGGATTGCGGTGGACAGCCATCTACACAGCGAGATGTCGCCGGATTCGAGTGTGCCTCTTATGCAGCGCTTGCTATCGGTTGCGGGCGAGGGCGTCGAGGTTGCCATCTCCACCGACCACGATTTTGTGACCGACTATCAACCCTACGTTGCAATGCTTGGGCTCTCTTCACATCTAGCAACCCAGGTTGGTGTCGAAGTCTCAACGTCGACCGTTGGACACATCAATGGCTGGCCGCTTGAGGCAAAGCATGATGAGACCGCAGCCGGGGCACCGCAGTGGTATGGGCAGGCGCCAAACGAAATCGCAAACCGTATTCGCGATGGACAAGACGAACGCCTGGTGCAAATCAATCACCCTCGGCGCAGCAGCAGTGCATCCTTCGACTCCATCGATTTCGATCCTATAACGCTTACAAGTCGCGCAGATCCTCAGGCGTTGGGCATCACCAATGGCGACCTAAACGATTTCAACTTTGACGCCATTGAGGTTGCCAATGCCAAGGCAGGGGAGTCGTTTAACGATGCCTTTGTCGATTGGCTGGCGTTTGCCGCAGCAGGTCAGCGCAAAACTGCGACGGGCAATTCGGATAGTCACAGTGCAACCGCCTACTCTGGGCGCTCGCGAACCTATGTATGGGTTGGTGAAGACCAGGACGTACCAGCCGACGTTGACTTGGCGGCGCTTAATGCGGCCGTGCGAAAAGGGGCTGCGGTGGTTTCTCAAGGGGCCTTCGTAACCATCACGGCTGATGATCCTGTGGGGCAGCAATCCTACGGTCCCGGTGACATCGCGCCCCTGCAAGGCCAAGCTCAGATTTCGCTCCATGTGCAAGTGCAAGCACCATCGTGGCTTCCTGTTGTCAAACTTGAGATCTACGAGCAAGGGCAATTGGTGTTTTCCCAAGCCCTCGATGCTCTCGAAACTCAGCCGATGCGCTTTGACCAGGTTATCGACCTGCCGCTTACGTTGGCGACGGATACCTTCTTTCTCGCCAGAGTCGAACTGGCTGCCAGTGCAGCCCCCGTGCTTCCAAGCCCTGGCCCGTCATTCACAAACCCCGTTCTTGTCGACCGTGACGGCGATGGGCTCTTCGCGCCCTAAGTCGGGCTGCGAAACCTACTCGCAGACTGTGCCCATCAAGTTGCCATCGTAGATTCCAAGGCCCGTGTAGATCAGATCCACGTTTTCGTACAGCGGCAACACCACTAGTTTGTGGCGAGTTTTTCCCTCAATCCAAACAGCTTCTTGCATCTGCGTGCTGCCAATCACCAGTCGTAGCTTTCCGCGCTGGGTGGCGAAGATCATGCCATCGCTATCATCTACGATGTCCACAAGTTTGGTCTCTTCAAGTTGGCCTCGGGGGCCCTTAAAAACTCGAAAATTCTTTCCGCCATGCTCGGAAACAAATCTGTCGACGTAGTAGTAGATGCCTCGATTGTCTCGGGCAAGTGAGAACTCTTCTCGTTTCCAAAGCGATTCTTCTCGCGTTGCATTCTTGAGGATGCTCTCGCGTCGCTGTGGTGAAACCGCGTGGAAATCGATTTGCTTCTTTCGGCATTTGACCGACCAGCCAGTCTTCGTTCGCTCAAAACTTGCGCTACTGCCTCTGGAATGTGGATCCCAAGTCCATCGAGACTGGCCACCCCAGCGCAGGTGGCGCAGAGTTTTATCGTCGCCAAGGTAGATCTTGTCTTTGGGGCCACCCTGGGCATCGGGATCAAAGACAACAATGCGCTTCTTGTCATCTTCTAAGACAATTTCTCGAATACCGATATGGTCCATAAGCATTACGTAGATTTGCTTGCGTCCCTTATCGCTCTGGTAGTTGAGAGTGAAATGCAGCGTTCCATCATTGACCTGCGAAAGACTGTTTTCCGGGCCATGGGAACAGCGAATTTTGGAGACGTGTTTTAGTATTTCGTTGCGCGTACCAACATCCCGCGTACAGGCCCTCGTTACGGCTGTTAAGGCCCTCTCGCAGATCGGTCCGCCGGCGATCTCTGTATCAGATATACTCTTAAAATCGATCTCGTACGGGATGTCCTCACCACAAGACTCCTTGAGGTTTTTCGTCCTTCCGTCCATCGATTTAATCTGCTTCTCCCTGTGAAACTGTCGATCAATCTTGGCGAACGTCGCGAGGGAACCATCTGCACGATGTCTCAAGTGTGTGGCAATGAACTCGTTTGTATCAAGGGCGCGGCTCGCCTCGAGATCAAGTTGCACCTTTGAATAGGCGTGACTTCTCGGCATGCGAAGCCTGACCATCAATTCACCCACGCGAGGCCCATTGGTTTCCAATCGAACACTAACAATGTGAGTTTCTTGGCCGTCATATTGGATTTTCCAATTTTGACTGGTAGTTGTTCCGCGATCTGTCGCCAACATGACTCGGCCAGCACCTGGGAATGACGCGCCGGTAAATTGCACTAAGGCTTGTGCAGGCTCCTCACCTTTCTTCTCAAAGAAGACCATGTTGAGGGTGATGCCACTGTCGTTGCTATACACCCGTGGCGGCATCGCTTCGCTGGCCACAAACTCGGGGTCCGCAGCTTGGGGCGGGTTCTCGGCGACCACCGGCGCCTCGATGGGGGCCCGCGCTGGTCCAGAGCACGCAAAAGCGAGACCAAGGGAAATTGCGAGGAGAGAGAACTTCGACATTCGCGCCACAATCGCAGTGTAGCCTGACCGACGCAAAGCTGCCGCCACGCAATATTCTCAGGGCTTTGGCCCGAAGATCAGTAACCTTTTGCCGGCTGTGACGTCTTTACTAGTGACACCTTCTCGCGGCATTTTGGCGCGCCGTGCTAGCACGGGCGACGTAACGTATGGATCAATCACTTGTCTCACTTTCGCGATGGAACTTCGCTAAGCACCTCGACCGACAAGGTCTTTCTCCTTTGGTTCGCGAGGGCATTAAGACCGTTCAGGTGAATGTCGGCAAGGTCTGCAATCAAGCCTGTTTGCATTGCCATGTTGAAGCGGGGCCAAAACGCACCGAGCAAATGAGCGAGGAGATTGCGAGTCGCGTGATGAAACTTTTTGCTGAAAGTGAGTCGGCTACGCTGGATATTACGGGCGGTGCTCCCGAACTTAACGCCAATTTTCGCAGGATGGTCCGTGAGGCTCGCGCCTTGGGACGCGAAGTGATTGACCGCTGTAATCTCACGATTTTCTTCGAGGAGGGCATGGACGACTTGCCCCAATTTCTTGCAGAGAACCAAGTGCATATTGTCGCGAGTTTGCCGTGCTACTCGGAGGGCAACGTCGATTCGCAACGAGGCAAGGGAACGTTTAATAAGAGCATCGAGGCGCTTAAAATCCTTGGAGCGCTTGGCTACGGAAAACCCGGTACCGGGCTCATACTCGACCTTGTCTACAATCCCAATGGTGCGTTTCTTCCGCCGGCACAAGCCGAACTCGAAGAGAAGTATCACCGCGAACTTGGAGCGCTGGGGATTTCGTTCTCATCGCTTTTCACGCTTAGCAATCTTCCAGTGAACCGCTTCGCTCAAAGCCTAAAGCGCGACGGTCAGCTCGATGAGTACATGGACTTGCTCTGTGACAATTTCAATCCGGCGACGGTTGCGGGCCTTATGTGTCGTGACCAAGTGAGCATCTCCTGGGACGGCGGTCTCTACGATTGCGACTTTAATCAGATGCTCGAAATGCCAAGTTCCGTCTCGGGAGCCGCAGGCCCAGTAAACATCATGAAGCTGGACTCCTTCGAGAAGCTAAGAAAAATGCCGATCAAAACTGCTTCTCATTGCTTTGGCTGCACAGCCGGGGCTGGTTCGAGTTGCGGTGGGGCAATTCAGGCGAGTGTCTGACACAAGCGATTTGCGCCTGGGCTCCAAAACGATCGCACTGATCTTGGTACTCGCTGTTGCCCTCATTGTTGCATTGCAAAGTGAAATGCGAGGTTGGTTGCTTACAGCAATTACCATCATGCAGGACCTAGGAGCCATTGGCGTTGTGGCCTTTGCCTTTATGTACATCGTTGCGACGGTGGCAGCGCTGCCGGCCTCGCTCCTGACGATTGCGGCGGGGCTTCTCTATGGGCCCTACCTAGGGGGAGTCTTGGTTTTGGCGGCAAGCCTAAGCGCCGCCGTCACCGCATTTGTTCTGGCTCGAAGCTGGTTTCGACCACGGATTGTGCAGCGCTACGGCGAGGGCAAGGCGTTTCAGAAAATTGCGGCGAAGACCGAAACCCATGGTGCGAAACTGGTATTTCTTCTAAGACTTTCACCGGTGGTTCCGTTCGCTATTCTCAATTACATTCTGGGCCTCACCAACGTCTCACTTCGAAGCTACGCGCTGGCGTCCGCCATTGGAATGGTGCCAGGAATCCTGCTCTACACCCATGTAGGCTCATCATTAGGCTCCCTAAGCGATGTTGGTGGTGGTTTCTCGGTGAGTGGTGGGTGGATATTTGGGACAGGGCTTGGTGCGACACTTCTGGTTACTGTGTTGCTCGGGCGATGGTCCGCGCAAGCGCTTCGAGACACGGAGAAAACGTCACAATGAAGGCGACGGTCTGCCTCTTTGCCAAGTCGCCCCAAATTGGCTTGGCAAAAACTCGACTCGCACCAGTGCTTGGCCTCTCGGGAGCCGCGGGCTTTGCCGAGGCACTCCTGCAGGACGCGCTTGCGAGTTGGAGCGACTCGGCATTGCTCATTGCTCATACGGGCGACTGGGAACCCGCGCTTTGGGCGGCTTTGTCGCAGCACCCAAGGATGCCGCAGGGAAATGGAGACCTGGGACAACGCATGGAGAGGGTTCTACGAGCGGCTTTAGACGTTAGCGATGTCGCGATGGCGGTGGGTACCGACATCCCCGGTCTTGGCGACAACGATGCGAAGTTGGCCGTGCAAGCGCTACAAACCCACGATGCCGTCTTGGGCCCTTCGGCAGATGGTGGCTTCTACCTCTTGGCACTCAAATCGTGTCCCGAAGGTTTGCTGTCGGGCGTTCCTTGGAGTTCTTCTGATACGCTCGATGTGACTCGCGAGCGATTGCGAGCTGCGGGCATGTCTGTGGCCTTGCTTCCCGAGCGCTTTGATGTTGACGATGCGAGCGATCTGCCGCTTCTTCGCGACGAACTCCTGGCCAATTCTCACGGAATGCAGCATGTTCGAAGCTTCCTTGATTCGGAGCGCAATCAGTCGATCACTGTGGTTATGCCGACTCTCAACGAGGCTGCGAGGATCGAAGAGTCGCTTTGCGCGCTAAGAACAATACCAGGTTTTGCGCAAATCGTTGTCGCCGACGGCGGCAGCATCGATGAGACGGTGCCTCTCGCGAGAGGCCAAGTAGGCGTCGAGGTGGTGCACAGTGCAAAGGGCAGAGCTCGCCAGATGAATGCCGGAGCCGAGCAAGCCTTCGGCGGAGTCTTACTTTTTTTGCACGCCGACGCTCGCCTTCCAGTCGATGCGAGCGCACAAATCCGCAAGGTACTTTCCTCTTCTGCAGTGCATGGGGGAGCGTTTCGCATTCACACCGAGTACGACTCGCTTGGGCGAGACCGGCCTTGGATTCGGCCTTTTCTGCCCCTTGCGGACATTCGCTCGCGCTACACCCACTTGCCCTACGGCGATCAAGCGCCATTTGTGCGAGCATCGACGTTTCGCGCGCTGGGTGGCTACCGCGATATGCCGCTCTTTGAGGACGTCGATTTTGCCACCAGGCTACAGCGCAGAAGCCGGTGGGGCAGGGCTCCTGGGCGGGTGCGAGTCTCGGGACGGCGCTTTCAGGCGCGCCCCCTCTACTATTTTGGGCTCATGAACACCTTTCCGTTGCTCTACCGCCTGGGCATCTCGCCCGACCGACTGTCCGCCTTCTACGAGCAGACCCGGTAAACGGCTCGCTTAGCGGCAGAGCATTGGCTATAACGCCGCGGCCGTGACTTCTCAAACCCGCCCTGAGCAAGGGGAACAGAGCCCTGAGCAAGGGGAACAGAGCCCTGAGCTAAGGGAGCAGAGCCCTGAGCAAGGGGAGCAGCAGAGCCCTGAGCTAAAGGAGCCGCCGGATCGAGGCGCCGAGCGCATCGCCAGAGCCATCGATTCGGTCGTGCAGCAAGGCCTATCCGTCGTTCTCACAACGGCTGACCTGTGCTTCTTGGTCGCACTGCATTTGCGAAGCACAACCTCTCATCTCTCTTCCTTCGCCGAGCATCAACTCGAAGACGTCTTTGCGCATGTAAGCGAAATGACTGCCGGCGACGATGAGCGAATTGTCAAGAGTGCAACTCGCGCCATCGGGCGCCTCCGAGAGCAGCGCATGCTCTCGCGGGTTGACGGTCTCGGCGTCGTTCGCGCACCAGAATATTCCCTAACGCGACTTGCAACGTCGATTGTCGAGAACCTTCTCGAAGAAGAGATTCTTACAAGAGAAAGTCTTAGCGTTCTTACACGCACTCTTTCATTGGCTCTCAATGATGTAAAAGCTGCCTGTGAATCGGCAAAGACCGAAAGCGATTGGGCCGAGAACGTCGTTGGGCCGCTCAATGTTAGCACTAGCGACCTTATTCGCGGAATCGAACGCCGGCAACGAGGGCTCGACCAACAGCAGGAGTCCTTTCAGGAGACCATCCGCGGCTTGCTTGATGCCGACTGGTTTGGCGCGATTGCTCGGTGCCAAGAGCTGCTGGCAAGTACAAGCAAGACGTTGCGCGAGTTAAACGAACTCTTGCTTCGCGATAGCCAGCAACTGCTGGAGACGCTGCAAGACATTCTCGAGACCGCACTGGCAGCGGACTGCGTAGACGCTGCAAGCATTGCGCACCAACTTATCGAAAAGCTCGACCGCATCGTCGCTTGGGGAAGCGCCAGGCAAAGTGCATGGTCCGAGTATTTCCAATACGTGCATCGTTTTTTGCGCGATGTCGTGAGGCTGGATCCATCTCGTGCCCTCACACAGCGGTTGCGTGAGCAATTGGCAGGGACCGCCGGGCGATCGTTTGCGCTCGCTGTCGCAGGCGGCGAAGCGATTACGCTGCTTCGAGATACGGTCGCGCGTCCAGAGGCACCGCCTGTCTCCAGGCCGCGCAAACCTCGCGATGCTCCTCCAAAGCAGGGGCCGGTATTCGATGCGGATGCGGCGCTGCGAGAACAAGTTCAAGAACGCATGCGAGCGGGCGCGAAAACCCTCGCGGCGGTCACCGCCGAACTATCCGCAGAGCTCGAAGGCGGGCAGCAGTTTGCTCGTGCAGGGCAAGTTGCCCAGAGTGTTGCCGAGGTCGGATCACCAAGGCCATCGAGGCCGAGGCCGTGGGTGCAGGTCGGCGAGGATCTTCTGATCGAAGACTGGAGCCTTGAGACTAACGAGTCGAGTTCGGAGCCAGACCGTTCGGAGCCAGACTATGAGTGAGAGCACAAGCCAAACCTTTAGTAGCCTGCAAGACGCACTCAATGCCGATGAGTTTCCTGAGGTCGACTTGGCGCTTCGGCGTGGCCGCCACATCGATCGCGATGATACGGCCTTGTATGGCTTTCTCGTCGACGCGCAAGCGGTATTAGAAGAGTTCTATGGGCGCTTTGGCTGCGACCTTGTTCAGCGGACCGACGGCTACTTCTTTCTGCTGCCAACCGGCGATCGACTTCGCAAAAAACACCTAAGCACCGGTGCAATGCTTGTTGGGCAAGCGCTTGCGCTCTTGTATCTCGACCCTTCTACTGCGGGCTTGGGTGGGCTTGTGGGCAAAGACCAACTCTTGGCACAGCTCGATGGAGTTGTGGGAACCGATGCGCTAATTCGGTGCTTCAATCCAAAGCGACGCCGATACGATGAGCGTGTTGCGCAGGAAACCGTGCGCAAGAAGGTGGCGGTCGAAGTTCGCCGCCTCGCAGGCCTTGGCTTTGTCGAGCTCGCGCCAAACGAGCAGATCCGACTGCGCCCCGCGCTCTTGCGCTTCGCCGAGCCAGTCCGCGGGCTGGCAGATCCGGCCGAGGCGCTTGCAAAGCTTGTCGCGAGTGGTGAGATCGAACTCACCGAAGAACCAACGCTGGATTCGGAGGAGACTCGTATCGATGAGGAGGACGAGGCAGGTTTTGGAGCTTCTTCGCGGGATGCTGAAGAAGCTGAGGCCATCGACTCTGAGGAGGAGTCTGAGCGTGGCGAGGAAGCCGAGTTTGGCGAGGAAGCCGAGTTCGCCGAGGAAGCGACTTCCGCTGCCGAGTCCGAGTTCGCGGAGGAAGCGGAGCTACGCCTCACAGCTGACGATGATGCAGCTGACGAGGACGCCGCTGACGACGACATCGCAGACGACGACGAGAGAGCTGAACGCGAAAGAGCCGAAGACGACGCAGTTGACGACGACATCGCTGAAGACGCAGCTGACGACGACGCAACTGAAGTACGGGGCGAGAACGACTAGGCAGTACTTTGAGTCGTACCAAGATCATATCGCTGGTCCTCGTCAATTGGCGAGGCGTGTTCTACGAGCGCTACCTGCTCGATTCGAACGTCACGGCGTTAGAGGGTGGAAATGGTGCCGGCAAAACAACCGTCATGATCGCCGCCTACGTCGCGCTCTTGCCCGATATCTCGCGCCTGCGCTTCACCAATGTTGGCGAGAGCGGCGCTAAAGGCGGCGACCGAGGGATTTGGGGCCGCCTCGGGGATTCGGCGCGACCATCGTACACAGCATTGGAGCTTCGCCGTGCCGATGGCAGCCGGGTGATTGCTGGCGTTCGATTGGTCAAGAAGGGCGAGCCAAGTGTCGAGGCGACGCCATTTATCATCGAAGGGCTTCACAAAGATGTGACGATGCAGGAATTGTTCTTAGTGCAGGATGGCACCGAGGAGCATGTTCCCGAGCTTGCCGAGCTGCGCGGGGCAACCCAAGACGCCGGGGCAACCCTGCAAGTCTTTCGCGCCGTAAAAGACTACTTCGCAGCGCTCTTCGAGCGAGGCATCACGCCAATGCGTTTGGTTGGTGAAGAGGATCGCAATAAGTTTAACGAAATGCTTCGCACAAGCATGACGGGCGGCATCTCCAAGACCCTCACCCAAGAACTACGCTCCTTTGTCCTAAAGAAGGAAAGCGGCTTAGCCGACACGCTCAGCCTCATGCGAGCGAATCTCGATTCGTGCCGCCGCAGCCGCGGTGAGGTGCAAGACGCTCGAAAACTGCAGCGTGAAATTAGTGGAGTCTACGACGCGGGAACGGCCTTCTTTGGCATGCAAGTGCTCGCTGTTCGCGCACGTGCCCACGAGAGGCGAGAGTCGCTCTTGCGAGCCAAGGAAAACCTCTCTGGGGTAACTCGGGGACACGTCGAGCTCGAAACAGCGGTCTCGGCGCACAAGGCCAGGCAGGAGCAAGTGCAGGCGCGTCAAAAGGATGCTCGCCTAGCTCTTGAAAATACGAAGCTAGCAGAAGAGCGTCGGCGCAAAGCCAAACTGCTGCGAGAAGAGCTTGAGACCCGAGATGAAGAACTCGCAGAGCTTAAGAAAAACGCTGATATCGCGAGACACGTGATGGATGCGTGCGACGAAGAGCGCACGGCGTGGCAAACTGCTCGTGACTCTGCCCAGGAAGCCTACGATCGGGCCGCACAGGGCTTGGCGAAGCTGCAAGATGGCCTGGATGAATTGCATCGCCGAGCTCGTGACCACAGGCAATTGCAACGCAGCCTCGAGCAGGCTCGGGCAGCCCTAGAAACGCCCGAGCTAGGCGTTGGGGATTGTGCAGTTGCACTCGCCAGGCTCAAGGCCGAGTCGCAAGAACTCGATAGCGAACGCGCCACGCTAGAGCGTGCAACCGAGAGCCTCACGGTTCGGCGCGAGGAGTACGAGCGGGTTCGCCTGGCTTTGGCTGAGCTTGTCGAATCGGTGGACTGTGAAGTGCCAGAGGAGCTGGGCCCGCAGCAAACGGCGCGACTCATGTTGGCGGAGCTGGATCGAAGAGAGTCGACCCAGGGCCGGCTTGGAGATTTAGAGCAAGAGCGCCTCGACTTGGAAGGCCGAATCGCGAGACAGGAACACGCACGCAAGCGCGCCGAGAAGCTTGGGCTTGCGACCGGCAAGCTTGGCGCGGCCGATGCGCTTGCCGCACGCCTTGAACAGGCCGAGGCGAAGTGGGGCGAAGACGAAGAGCGGGCCCGCTTCTACGATGGACTCGCCGCAAAGCATGAGCGCGAGCACGGAGCGGTGGTTGTCGAGACCGAATCTCTCGAGCTGCGGACGGCGCGCTATGCGATTGCTTCGAAGGCTGCGGCGCATCTGCAGTCGGCCCTCGAACTTCCGGATATTCGATCTACCCAAGATCTTGAGAATGCGGAAGCTGCCTTGTCAGAGTGGCACGCAGCCCATGTCCAAAAGCGTATCGACATCGAGCGCGAGCGTGTGATGGCGCTGCGCTTGGTCTCGGAGCTTGAGACCGGCGGTGGATCGGTTTCCTCAGAACTTCTCCGACTGCGAGATATTCTCGGAGGAGAACTTGTTGCTGGCCGCTTTGAAGAGCTTGCCGAGAATGAGGCGGCCCGTTTGGAAGCGAGCTTGGGGCCGCTAGCACAGGCCATCATCGTCGATGACGTTGCCAAAGCGGTTGAAACCCTGGCAGCAGAGGCCGAGCCACCGGCCCAGAGTGTTTGGCTTGTGGCAGCAGGCACCCCTCTTGAAAGTCTTGCCAGTGGCACCGCCGACAACGCGAACTGCGTGGTCGTTGCCGATGGCATGGCAACGCGGGTGAGCCCGGTGCCAAGCAATCCAACTCTTGGGCGTGCCGCTCGTGTGGGCGCTATCGAACGGGCACGAAGCCGAGCAGCTGAGCTTGCCGAGGAACTTGAGGAGAGCGCGCGAGAGAAACTCCAAGTCGCGACGCTGCAAAAAGACTACGGCGTCTTGCGCGATGCTCTGGATGCGTATCTTGCGGGCGATCCTGGCCCTTCTAAGGATGCCCTTGTGCGCAAAGGAGCGGCGCTCCTCGCAGAGGTGACCGATGCAACAACAAAGGCCAGCGAAGCTCGTGAGCGCGCAACCGGACTTCGTGGTGAAGTTGATGATCTAAGAAGTATTCTATCTGAGGGGGCGCTTCTCGAGCCGCCAGAGTTTCGTGTGCAGCTCGAGCAAGTGGATGTGCAAATCACCCGCGCTACACACACGAGCGGATTGCTCTTGGCCACCAAGGACGCTCGCGAGACCGTCTCGCTCTTGCTTGAGGTTCTTCGGAACGAGCCTCCAAACGAGGCGGATGTCGCCGTGTCTCGAGAACGCATCAAAGCGTGTGAAGAGCGGCGCGACGTGCTCTTTGGCATTCGCGATTTTCTGAGCGAAGCGATGGCCAATCGCCACGCCGCCGAATGGCACGACGCAGACGAGTTGCTTGAAAGTCGCACGAGCTTGGTTCCAGCTCTGGAGGAGCAGCATCTCCAGGCCAGGGAGGCAACCGCCGAGGCGTCGCGCTCGGTCGCCAATGCCGAGCAAGAATGGGCTGGCGCCACCAAGGTCTGGCAAGCGGCTGATGCTCGTCACGCAGCATCGTTGGCAATGCGCGAGCGCCTCGCTCTTGACCTTAGCGAACTCGGTCCAGATCGTGAACCGGGCGAGGATACCTCGGAAGATGTGAAACGACGCCTTCTCTCGCTGGATAAGGAACTCCTCGAAGCGGTCGAGAGCGGTGCCCGTGATCGAGAGCGTCTGGCCCGTTCGGAAACGCGTCTTGCCGAAGCGCGGGCTGCAGTCAAGAATGAGATTTTGGCGAGCGAGCCGTCCCAGGTGAGTTGGAACGAGTTGCGCGATGCCTGTGAAGAGGCTGGTCTACTTAGCGGTCTTCTCACCGATGCAAAGAACGTTTCATCACCCGCTCGAACCGAAGAACAACTGCTTGCTCAGGCTGCCGGCAAGCGCGATTTACTTGTCGATAGGCTGAGTCAAGCTCGAGGTGGCGAGGAGCTTCTTGAACTTGTGCAGGCGATGCCCGCTGGTATCGATGCCGGTGGTGAATCAGAACAATTCCGAGTGTGGATTGCTTTGCGCGAGTGGATGCGACAGCGAGTGCCCGCGCAGATTTCGCAAGAAGCCGATCCTCTTCTGGCGCTTGAGCGGCTTCGCGAGCATCTCTCGGCATTAGAGTCGCGACTGGGAAATCAAGAAGGCGATCTGCGATCCGCGTCGGAAGATGTCGCGCGCGGTGTCGACGTGCAGTTGCGCCGCGCTCGGTGGCAAGTGGCGCGGCTAAACGAGCATTTGCAGAACATTCACTTTGGCACCATCTCAGGCATCCGCGTGCAAATGACGAGGGTCGAACGCATGGAGCAAATCCTTCGTGCACTCCGAGATGGGCAGGCCCAAGAGCTCTTGTTTCAAGCATCGCTTCCCTTTGAAGACGCACTTAGCGAAATCTTTAGCCGGTACGGCGGAGGTCGCGGAGGTGGACAGCGTCTCTTGGACTATCGCGAATATCTGGAGCTCGGAGTAGAGATTCGCCGGCAATCGGGAGAGCGCTGGGAAGAGGCAAGCCCAACCCGGCTCTCCACGGGTGAAGCAATTGGCGTTGGTGCAGCGCTTATGATGGTGGTACTCACCGAGTGGGAGCGCGACGCCAATCTCTTGCGAAGCCAGAAGCTTGGTGGCAGCTTGCGCTTTCTCTTCCTCGACGAAGCAAATCGCTTGTCAAAGGACAACCTCGGGGTGCTCTTTGAGCTGTGCAAGAATTTGGAATTGCAGCTTTTGATTGCTGCCCCAGAGGTTGCTCACGCTGGAGATAACACGACCTATCGCCTGGTTCGTCGCGCTTTAGAGGGTGGCGGAGAAGAGGTCTTGGTCTCGGGGCGCAAGGCTGTGGTCAGGGCCAGCGATGAAGCGCCCGCCGCGCCCGCGACGGAAGCCGCGTCGGCCGAAGCCGAACCGGAAGCCGAAGCCAGGCCCATCATCACTGAATTCGATTTCGACGCGGATTCAGAAGAAGTCTAAGCGGCTACATCAACGAGAACCGCAACTCAACGCGGCGGTTCTTCTCGCGCCCTTTGCTCGTCTTGTTGTCGCCAATCGGCTCACTCATACCCTTGGCGATCGGAGCAACTCGCGATGCATCGATACCCGCCTTAACAACATAGTCCACCAAGAACTGAGCTTGCGCGGCACTAATCTCAAGCGACGTTGTCTCGCCTTTGTTGCCATCGGTGTGAACCAAAAACTCGAGGCGAGTGCCCGGATTGTTCTGGAGCATGCTCACAAGCACGTCCAAACGGTTCTTGGTCTTGCCGGCAAACGCTGCCTTGCCGCGCTTGAGTCGAATGGCACCATCGATTCCCTGGCTACCTTGCATCTCGCCTGGCAATTCCGCAGCAGTGGCAACCGAGATCGGAGCTGTGACTGGGGCAGGCTGAACCGGAGCAGGGGCCGCTGCGCTCGTCGGCGAACTTGTCGGCGAACTTGTCGGCGCCATCGCAGGTGCCGGATCTGGGCGCTCGGGCTCGGGGCGCGGTTTAGCCTCTAGCGATTCGGGGCAGACAAAGTCTTGGTTGCCATCGCCTCGCTCGACTGCTGCAATCGCGATAACCGCGTTTGATGAGACGGCACCAACCGCTTCAATGCGGTTCGAGGCGAGGCCTCCTTTGATTAGCTCATCGCGAATTGCATCGGCTTGCGCTTGGCTCTTTTCACGAGTCTCTTCGTCGGTTGCCTGCTTGCGCGTGGCGACCACAACACGCCACATAACCACGTCGGACTGGATCCGCATGATGCGTGCTACGGCGGCCAACATGCGGCGGTTTCGAAGAGCATTCGAGCTTGTGAAGCGCGGCTCTTCCGATAGCACAAGACGATTTCCATCCAGTGTCGCAAGCGCAGCACCGCGATCGGGACAGCCATCGTCATCGGCATTCTCGTTAATGGTCTCAGGCTCATCGGGGCAAGAATCTGCGCTATCCGAAATACCGTCGTTATCGTTGTCTAGGTCGGGACAGCCGTCGGTGTCATCAAAGCCATCAATGTCCTCGGGGCACAGCGGGCAGTTGTCGTCATCGTCGGGGATTCCATCGTGGTCGTTGTCAGGTTCAGGGCAACCGTCCCAGTCTTCAAAGCCGTCTTCATCTTCGTAGTCATTGGGGCAATTGTCGTGTAAGTCGGAGACACCATCGTCATCCGAGTCGCGCATGTCGGCTGGACAACCGTCTGTCGAGTAGGGCGCACGACCATCTTCTGCATCGTTCGGGCATCGGTCATCGGCGTCGAGAATCGAATCGCCATCGTTGTCGATTTCGGGGCATCCGTCCTCATCCTCAAAGCCATCGAGGTCTTCTTTGTCGTTGGGGCATTTATCAACGTCGTCCTCGCGACGATCACCGTCGTTGTCGTTCTCGGGACAGCCATCGCTATCCTCAAAGTCGTCAAAGTCCTCGGCGAGAAGCGGGCACTTGTCGCGCATGTTGGAGACGCCATCGCCATCGCTATCGCCCAGATCTGGCGCGTAGCCTACAGAGACAATGAATCGCAACCCTGGCGAGCCAATGCCACTAACTAAGCCAACGCCGCCGCCAGCGAGGATACTAAAGCTATCGGTCGCTTGTGCACGCATGCCCGCGCCAACTTCCAGAGGGCTTGCATCCAATTCAATTGCCGTAAGGGCTGTGCGCCCAAAGGCCTCACCGATTACTGAGAACTCTTCTGTGATGTTAAGCGCCGCACCTGCGCCATAGGTTAGCTGTTGGCCAACTTCCGAGGCATAGATTTGCCGTGGCTTGCGAAATACGACACCAACGTTTGCTCCTACTCGAACCAGACCGTCGCCGAGGTCGAAGTGCGCAGCGACGCCACCTCGCGCTGCGGGCAAGTCGTCTCCTAAATAGTCATTGCCGCCGGCACCAAAACTTGTTGGAACGGTGAGGCCCGCCATCCATGCAGCGCCCATGTTGCTGCTACGAACAATTCTGCCCTTGGCCTCAAGTCGCAAATCACCAAGACCTGTGGCCTGCAAGCCGCCCGAAGCCATATCGCCAGACGCCGGGTCCAACCCATCGCCGCGCATGGCGAAGACCAGCGGAAGCGAGACGCCCAAGTGGAGGCCGTCGGTGAGACCGTAGGCTCCGGTGAGTTGGCCAGCAAAGAGCGACGAGACCACATCGGTGCGCTTGTTAATGATGGTGTCGTCGTTTTCGTCGACGTTGTAGATAACGAAGGGGTCCGTTAAGAACGTGAGAAGAAAGTCGAGGCTGTACTGGCCCTTCTCCTCGGTTGAGCCATCGGCCACGCCCATAAAGGTTCGGGGACCTGGGCTCATATCGAACAATTGCACGTCGATCGCCGGATCAAACGGCGGTGCCGATTGAGCAGAAGCGTTATTCAAGCCGAAAGCGAGTGCCAGCGGCACGACACCCATAGGTGCCCACTTCCACAAATCCCCCAAAGAATTGCGCATAGGAGGCTCAATCATAACGAAGGCGTCGCATCTTTGGCAGCTTTGTTGAGGCATCTTTCCCAGCTCGCTAGAATGGGCACTACTTCAAGGCAGGACTAGAACTACGAATATGGCGCTAACGAATACTTCCCAGCTTCTTCACGACAGCATGACGGCTATCCTCACCACTTGGCTCAGCAAGTACGGTGGAGCCAGCCGCCCACTCTATTGGCTCCTTCGGGCGCAGGAAGTGGAGATTCGCGGAGGCGATGTTGCTGCAGTTCTTGGCGAGATCGCCGATGAGGAAGTGAAGGAGAATGTAGGCAAGCTCCTGGCACTAAGTGCAGAGTATTGGGCCGACGTTCGCTACGTGAGCCTTGAGCCGGTAACAAAACTCTGGGGCACCATTGTTAACTCGCTGCGCGTTGCCGCAAAGAGTGGCCGAGCAACCGAAAGCCAACAAGCGGTTTTCGATTTCACTCCGACAAGTGTCTTGGAATTTTTCCAAGCGTCGTGGGACCGCATGGACGTGGCCGATGGCCTCTATCATCTTTTCCGCGCCATGCCCGCACCCGAGTGCCAAGCCATGGCTGCACTGCTGAATGTGCACGTCGATGCAATCTTAGACGAAGCTGCCATGTGTCGAATCGTGCGCCTTCTCGATCTTGAGGGACCAATGAGCCCCGAAGAGAATCGGGATCTGGCTGCGCTTAGCAACACTGACTTGGTCTACGCCACGTTCAGTGGCCAGCGCGGCAACGCCTAGCCTTCGGCACCAGGCCTTATGGCCAACATGCAGTAAAAAGAAAGCGCCGTAGAAATTCGGCGCTGCACACAACCTCGCCGCTCGTCTGCCGATACCCCCGGCGGAATGAGCATTGAGCAAATTGTATCGTTGCGGCTGGTGCGTGGTGCCAGTCGCTTTCGAGGCTTTACATTAAACCCAGATTGTTCGCGGGCACTCTTTCGCGTGGGGTCTGCCATCGAGTGCAATTGGCAAGTGCAGGGGCCTGGCGTCGCTCCGCACCATCTGATGCTGCTGTGGAAAGGTGGCGAGCTAACCTTGGTCGACGTTGGAGCAGGGCACCTCTACGTCGACGGCGAGTCGTTCATTCTCAGTCGTACGATCGTTACTGGAACCATTGCCTTTGCCAGTGCAGCGATCGTCGTGGAGCGCTTGCCGAAAACAAACGCGCCGGCAACGATGGACGTTACCGGCGCGGAACTCTTTGCTAAGAATTCGTCTTAGAATGGCATCTCGCCCATACCTTGGAGCTGAGTGAGATCCGCTTCGGTTATCTTGGCCGAAATTACGACGGTGTCATCGCTAAGCTCGGTGCTAATTCCGTCTAAGAGTTTCTTAAACGGCTTGGCGGCTGGCTGCCCTTTCGCCATCGAAAGACCCATTCCAATCATCGCCTTTGTGCTGGAAGCATCCTCGGCGCTGTCAAAGATCATGCCGACCTTGAGCTTTACGGAACTTGTGATTCCAAGGCTGAGGTAGCCAGAGTTTGGAGCTTTGCCCATGGCACCCATCATGCTGCCAACTTCGGGCGGAACTTCGCCAACGGCCCAGATGGTCGCGCTTGTGTCGATCTTGCTTATCAACTTCATGAGAGGAGCGTTGTCTTTAACGCTACCCTCGGCTGATGCGGCCTTGATTTGGTCGGGGGATAGGCCTTCGGAGAGAAGAACTACGTCTTTGCCTGCCCAATATGCGTTCGTCACTTCACCCTCGACGGTGTAGACGCCACCCTCGTTGGTTCCGCCCATCTTAACAATGCACGCTTCGACTTTGGCTTGGTCAAAGCTGCCGCGCACAGCGACGACTGCTTTTTTCGTATCGGTATTGCCGGCAACCACTACCGTGTTGATGTCGGCGACCAGATCGATGCCGCACTCAGTTTTGATCTTGGCAACTTCTCCGGGGATTTGCTTCATGAGCTTACTTTCGTACTGCTTGAAGAGGTCGCTGCTGCGCGCCTTGGCCCACGAGATACCGACGACACCAGCGCTGTCTTTTGGAAGCATGGTGAGCATGCCGGCCGATGCGGCCGAGGCACCTCCGCCTCCGCCTGCTTTGTCCTTCGAACATGCTGTGGGAGCGAGAGAAATGGCCGCGAGTAGTGCGGTCGTTGCGATGAAATGTTGGGGTTTCATATTAGGTCCTTTGTGGGGTGCAGTCTTAGGCGTATGGGCCGATTGGGCCCCGCGCGGGCAGACCTTAGCACCGATGACCAAGGTCGTCGCAAGTAGCGAATATGGCTGTGCTCGCTTTTGCTTGGCAACTGCCTTCGTGTCATGCCAATCTGTCGCGCTTCGCTCAAGAGCACTATTGAAACCGCGCCACAGGCGCCAAGGAGAATTCCCATGTCACTCGTTCAAATTCCCGACCAACCCTTTGTCTGTAAAAACCTCGTCGGAGGCGAGTGGCAAGAACCCACTGGTGTCGAATGGCGCGACATCGTCAGCCCGTACACCGGCGGAGTGGTTGGCAAGGTACCCCTTTGTGGTGCCAAAGAAGTCGCAGAGATTGTTGCCAAGGCCGAGCCTGCAGCAAAGGCATGGCGCCAAGTTCCATTAAAGGAGCGCACGCAGCATCTCTTTCACTTCCGCGAGTTGGTTCTCGCAAACATCGACAGGCTTAGTAATCTCGCCGCACTCGAAGCTGGCAAGACGGTTGGCGAAGCTCGCGCCGGTGTTCTAAAGGGCGTCGAGATTCTCGAGTTTGCCCTTAGCCTTCAAAACCTCGACAAAGGCGACTCGATGGACGTCTCTCGTGGCGTTAAGTGCGAAACCGTTCGCGAGCCACTTGGTGTTGTTGCAGGCATCTCGCCATTCAACTTTCCCGCGATGGTGCCCATGTGGCTCTTCCCAACCGCAGTAACGCTTGGCAACGCCTTTGTGCTCAAGCCTTCGGAGAAGGTACCCATGAGCGCATGCGTTCTTGGCGAGCTGATGCTTGAGGCCGGATACCCACCAGGTGTGTTCTCGATCGTTCACGGCGAGCAAGCTGCCGTCGAAGGTGTCGTAGATGACCCCGGCATCAAAGCTGTTGGCTTTGTCGGTTCGACCAAGGTCGCAAAGATTGTCTACGGCCGAGCCGCATCGCAGGGCAAGCGCTCGCTTTGCCTTGGCGGCGCAAAGAACCATCTCATCCTCGTTCCCGACGCCAATCCTGCCGTCGCAATCGATGGTGTTGTCTCCTCGTTTGTTGGTTGTGCTGGCCAGCGGTGCATGGCTGCCTCGGTGCTTGTTGCCGTCGGCGATTGCGATGCGCTTATCGAGAAGATTGTCGAGCGTGCACGACGCGTCGAACTTGGGCGCGATATGGGCGCACTCATCGATCCTGCAGCTTCTGCTCGGCTTGCCGAGGCACTCGCGATCGCGGAAAAAGACGGTGCCAACATCGTGCTGGACGGCCGCACGGTTGCCAAGCCTGCTGGATACGAGGGTGGCAACTGGCTTGGACCAACGATCATCGACAACGCCAAGGGCGATTGGGACTGCGCAACTCGCGAGCTCTTCGGCCCAATCATCACGATTGTGCACGTCGATACTCTGCACGAGGCCCTGGCATTCGAGCAGAAAAACCCCTACGGCAATGCAACCTCGGTCTTCACGAGCAGCGGTGCAGTCGCGCAATTTGTTAGCGACAATGCAACCAGCGGTATGGTTGGCATCAACATCGGAGTTCCGGTGCCACGCGAGCCATTCGCCTTTGGTGGCAACAAGGACTCGCGATTTGGTGTCGGAGATATGACTGGCATGGGTGGCCTCGAACTGTGGAGCTACACCAAGAAGGTAACCACAAAGTGGGAACTTCAGGCCG
>TARA_R110002073_G_C9499577_1_pt1 | contig 36939 bp, 31 predicted proteins | sample TARA_R110002073 | Tara Oceans TARA_R110002073 (sample SAMEA4397174) | marine metagenome | biome: Polar Biome; feature: [DCM] deep chlorophyll maximum layer (ENVO:01000326); material: water (ENVO:00002006), including particulate matter (ENVO:01000060) such as... | depth 40 m | reverse complement strand
CTAGACTTTCATAACCCCTGGATCAGGTTTTGGGGAGCATTCCACACTCGCTTTTGCATCTCGTCTAATCGCCGTTGGTCGATACGCTACACCAATTCCCTCGCAAATGTATTCCACGAGTTTCTGAAGCGGCTTACTAAGTCCGAAAAGGTCTTTCACCTCAACCGACATTTTCAAGGAAACATTCGAATCATCGGATTCGTCGTGTTCTTCAGCCATTCCTACTGCTTCCTGTTCCCGTTGATCAGATTTTGGTTCGATCGCATGATGGTGGTAAGTCGGCGACCAATAGTGACTCAATTTAATGGCTAGATTAGAACGTTTTTGAGGCGCGTTGATTGGCAATTTTCTGTCTAAACGATTGCGTCAGCTACCTACGGATGACTGCCAATGGGAGGGAGCCGTTGTTGTCTTCATATACCTAGCTCACACCTTCCGTCCACTTTTGCCTTGCCTGCCTAGCTCGCCCGAAGGTGCCTGACCTTTTGGATCATTGGCCGATGCGGTTGAAGTACCACACTTGGCTGGACCAATCCTCTGGTGGATGCAGCCGAACCTCCGGCCCCGGAACGTAGTCCCCGGCCGGGTTCTGTCCCTGAGCTTCTCGCGTCAGTGCGCCGTCCTCCGGTGCCCAACCATTGACCAATCGGAAGCCACCGTTGCCGGCCGGGATGAAGAACCATTGCTGGCTCGTCCAAGCTTCACTGAGTGCCTGCATTCCGACGGTACCTCCAGGAAGGATCTGATTGGTATCGTCGCTGGGTGCGGGCTGCCGAGTCAGATAGTCGGCTCCATCGCCCCACAAATTGCGAATGCGATAGGCACTGGCGTCAATTCGTTCCAGTTCCCACTTCAAGCTTCACCAGGTCTCGGACTGCTCATCCAATCGCTCCGCGTAGACTTCGGTGCCCGGTACAAACTGGCCTTCTGAATTGGGTTGACCAAAGCGAGCCAAGTAGGACGTTTGCCAATCCCAACCGCTGGTCACTCGGTAGGTGTCGAAAGATCGATTCAGCAAGGTCGCCTGCATCTCCAAGTACGCCAACTTCGGCGCAATCGGAACCACACCATCCCCTCCTGAAATCGGCGTCGCGAACATTGACGTTCCCGGCGGCACTATCGTATCTGAGAATCCTGGTCGCCGGTCAGCCAAGGTCAACGTGAAGTCCGTGTCCTGCAACCACGAGGTCTCATCGGTGTAGTCCCACATCAAGAATGACTTGCACGCAGGTTGTTCGAGCGCGATCTGCAACAAGTTCGAAAAGACGCGAGCTTGTCGCTGAAGCTGTTCCTGCGACGGCGGACTGCCCGCTGGATCCTGCGTTTGAACCGCCGCCACGTCACACTCGGTGATGAAGACTTGAAAACCCTCGTTGGCAAACCGTTGAAAGTTTTCGCGAATGCTGTCGTAGTTGGGTTCGTAGCGAAGGTCGAGCCAGTGGTTTTGGAAACCAACCCCGTCGATCGGAACACCTTGATCGCGAAGTCGCTTGCACAACGCCAGCAAACGATCCGATTTGTCGTTCACCGTTTCGGCGGAGTACTCGTTAAGAATCAGCAACGCGTTTGGATCGGCTTCGTGAGCCCACTGAAATGCTTTCGAGATGTAGTCCGGTCCCATCGCCGCGTACTCTTTGTAAGGCACAAAGTTCTCACCGCTACCGAGCCCCATTCGAAGTCCATCGGCATCCATCACATCGCCGTTGTCACCAATGACTTCGTTGACAACGTCCCACACCCAAACACCGCCGGAAACACTGCCGGCCATCGTCGATGTGTACTGCTGCAGAACTTGCTCGACCTCTTCGTTGGGCAGGTTTTGAAACCAAGGCAGTCGAACATTCTCGGTCGGATAGACCAGCACGTGAGCGTGCACCTGCATGCCATTCTGAACGGCCCAAGCAACGTTCTGCGTGAGACCCGACGTATCGATCGGCTGGTTGGGATCGGTCCAAGGACCAAATGGCATGAACGCCTTTGCCGTCACCGCATTGAACTCCGATCGAGCCAGATCAAGGACCGGGGTGTTGAGCGACTCGGTGTCGTACCCGCCCATCACTCCGCCAATGGCGAAGTTGGGTGGAGCCAACTCTTTCAAACGATCGCCAGAAAAATCATCTTGCGCTGACGTCTGCCGATGGATCCCCGCTGATAGCGAAAACAGAACCAAGCACGAAGCGAAGGACGAAAGACTTTTTGAAGAGAACATGATGCGACGGCCACTGGAATCATCGGAAAAAGGAGATCCACTGGACCTCGCCTTCGCACAGATTGTAGACCGAGCTGATCAGGAATTCTCGGAATTCACCAACGCTCAAAATTTCCAGCTGGCTTCAATAAACACCGCGTCGTGCAGGTCGAATTCAGTTGCATCCTGCTCGTACTCCAGCGATCGATTGAAGACGTAACCAGCCTCCACTCCCCAGCCACGATTGCCCGTCACGAGCGTTTCGTAGCCGCCAAAGACCCGAAGGCCATTCACGGTCAATTCATCGCTTTGACCGTCTCTGACGCCGCCTTCACGGGTCACCGCCCACGTGTTGCCACCGATTGAACCGCCGACAAATGCCCAGCCTTCCGCCTGGCCCGGATCGACCCACAATCGCCGATTGATCTGCGGTCGCGGCAACATCAAGTCAATCTTCCACTGCGGCGTCGGGGTCCAACTCAAACCAAATGCCGGCAACACACCCAGGTCGCTGCGATCGAAGTAGACCGCTCCCAACGACAGGCTCAGATCATCACGACACTGCCAATTGACCAGCCCCAAGCCAAATAAACGAAACGCATTGTCGCTCGTTGTGAAGTCACTCCGCACCGATGGTGTTGCAATGACAATGGTTGAGACTCGCTCATTCCACTTCTTGCGATGGAACAACGTGACACCGGTGCTGTAGAGCGTCTCAGGGGCATCGATGCCTGACAAACCGCTGAAATGATCCGACCGAAAGAATGGACGCACTCCGAGCAAGTTGTCGAGGCTCCCCAGAGGAATACCAGTGCTCAGGCGGACTTCCCAGAACGTTTCATCAAGCCCACCCGTGGTTCCTGGACCGACGGAGGCATCACTGCCATCCGTGAGGAACCCGCCCAACAATTCGCCGCCTTGGAACACGCCACGACGAAAGTTCTCAAGCTCGATTTCAGGCTGATTACCAGCCAGCCATTGATTGGGAGCGTACTGCAATGCCGGAGGATGCGAAGGCAACGCTTGCGTCACCGGCGTTTGGCTGGCTGCGGTTCCAGCGGTGAACCACAACAAGAAACCACCCAAAACAAACGATCGCACGCAATACACCATGCGAGATCGATACCGTGTGGCCTCATCCATGAGGTTTCACTCGTTCAGATGGAAATAGGGCTGACAGGAATCGAACCTGCACTCCCGAAGGAACTAGATCCTAAATCTAGCGCGTCTGCCAGTTCCGCCACAGCCCCGTGGCAACCAGACTCCGGCCTGGTCGTGTCTCAGTGCAAGCCGTGCGAGCGGTCGATATGAGAGTCGAACATCGGTGCACGGTTGCTTCTATCACTTCTGCCGTTTTGCGTCGCTGATTGCAACGCCAAAAATCTCGCAGTCCAGATCAGCTGGCGCCTGGTTCGCCGCCTTCTGCAGCAACCGTTGGCACGACCCAAACCTTCAGGCTGGCATCGACTTCGCTGTGCAGGTGAATCTTCACCGTGTACAGACCTAACTCTTTCAAAGGACCTTCCAAACGGATTTGGTCTTGAGCCAAGGTGATGCCACTGGCCTTGAGAGCGTCGACGATCTCGTGAGGTCCAACGCTGCCGTACAAGTGACCTTCGTCGTTGGCGTTGGCTTCGATCGTGATCGACTGCTTGGCCAATTCGTCGGCTTGTTCGCGGTAGCTTTTCAGCTTTTCCAACTCGATCGCACGCAATTTTTCGCGGTGCTTCTCGACCATCCGTTTGTGGTGATCGGTTGCGATCGTTGCCAAACCTTGTGGCAACAAGTAGTTCAACGCGTAACCGGGTTTGACTTCGACCAAGTCACCTTGGCGTCCGAGGTGTTCAACGTTGTGGATCAACAGCAGTTCGATACCGCCATTCTGGCCTTTTGGAAGCCGCTTGAAGTGGCTAGTCGCTGATTTTGACATGGTTCAGGGTCGAAGGATAAAGGGTTCTGATTCGGGATGATCGAAGGTGATCGAAAACGTCACTTGGCGGGCTGGATGCTAGAACGGGATATCCGGTTCGTCGTAACCAGGGCCGTCTCCGGTCGGTTGTGAATCATGCGAGGAAGGAGTATTGGAATTGACGTAATTGGAACGTTGCGATTCGGCGGGAGCCCCACCGGAATTCGGTCGCGAAGCAGCGGGTCTTCCGCCTCCACCACCGCCACCGGAATCACCTCGGCCGCCGATCATTTGCATGCGTTCGCCGATCACTTTGACCTTGGAGCGCTTCTGACCGTCTTTTTCCCACGTGTCCTGTTTCAGACGGCCTTCGACGAAGATCGGTGAACCTTTGGAAAGGTATTCACTGGCAACTTCTGCGGTGCGTCCAAACAGCGTGATCTCGAAGAACGAAACATCTTCGACCCACTGTCCATCGGACGCCTTGCGTTTTTCGTTGACTGCGATCGAAAACTCCGCGACGGCCATTCCGCTGGGCAAGTAACGCAGTTCGATGTCGCGGGTCAAATTACCCATCAACATCACGCGGTTAAAACTTGCCATGGTTGTGTCCTCCCGGAATTCGAGTCAATCGCGATCAAGCATCGGCGGTTTCAGCAACCGCTTCGCCGGTGCTTTCGGTCGACTCATCGTCGGAACCTTCCGCACCAGCTGGTCCGGTGAAGTGTTCACCACGAGCGTTGGCGAGGATTGGCTCGACCAAGCGTGGATCCAACTTGATGGTCAGCTCACGAATGACGGGCTCAGCCAATGCGAAAGCGCGAGCCAATTGAGTCAAGTTCGGGCCTTCCATGCTGAAATAGATCAGGTAGTAGGTGCCCTTTTGGTGCTTGTCGATTGGATAAGCAAGCTTTTGCTCCATCCACATCCGACTGACTTGCACTTCACCACCGTTCTCGGCGATCAGCTCTTCGAGCTGCTTGGCGACGCCACCGGGATCGCGTGCGTAGTGATTGCTATCGAGGATGAACAGCGTTTCGTAAGTGTTGACTTTTGCCACGGGAAAGATCGCGGGAGGTGCGGGTACGGGAAAAAAATTGACTAAGTGCCGCTGGCGGCATTGTAACGGTTCATGGCTTCCGTCACTCCGTTGGCCACCCAGCAGGCGGTGGCGTCACAGGAATGCACGATGGCATGTTCCATTTCTTCTAGTTCGGTTTTGTCAAACTTGCCCAAAACATAATCAGACACCTGCCATTTCGCTGGCGGACGCCCAATTCCGATCTTTAGTCTCGCCCATTGTTCGCTGCCGAGGTGACGAATGATGTCGACCAGGCCTTTTTGACCACCAGCGGAACCAGATCGTCGCAATCGAACGCGACCGGTTTCGAGGTTCAAGTCATCACAAATGACGAGGATGTCTTCCGGGGAAAGTTTGTAAAAATCCATTGCCTTGCGGACACTTTGCCCACTGGCGTTCATGTATGTGTGCGGGCAAAGCACCAAAACCTTTTCGTTTTCGATGCGACACTCGCTGATCTCTCCCTCAAATTTGGTCGTCGGGGGAGAACCGACATACCGACGCACGAGGGCGTCGGCGACCATGAATCCAATGTTGTGGCGGGTTTGGTCGTATTTGCGACCAGGGTTACCCAAGCCGACGACTAACTTCACTCTTCTGCTTCGCCGGAGCCTTTGCTGATCACCTCAGGTTCCGCCAAGGAGTCACCAGCTTCGGCGATTTCTTCGTCGCGTTGAGCTTCGATGTGCGCGACAACAACGTCGCTATCAGTGATCAGTTCCACGCCTTCAGGAAGCGTCAGATCACCGGCAGTTTTGTGCTCGCCAACACCCAACTCGGAGACTTCCAGAACCAAGTGGTCAGGAATCGATCCGGCTGAGCAACGAATTTCGACTTCGTGAACGTTTTCCAGCAACATCCCGCCTTCGCGAACACCAACAGCTTCGCCGTGGTGCACGATTGGCACGCCCAATTCGACCTTTTCCTTCAGATTGACCCGAATCAGGTCCATGTGCAGGACTTCGATACCCAATGGATCCCACTGCATGTCGCTGACCAGGGCGGTCTCATCGACATCGCCGGACAATTGGACAGTCTTGCTGTGGTGACGAAGCAGGCCTTTGACTTGTGCCGAAGGAACAGCCAAGTGTTCGTTGGCTTCGCCGTGACCGTACAGGACGGCAGGAACATGACCGTCGCGACGCAAACGGCGAGTGGCGGCCGTGCCGGTGGATTCACGTTTGGTGACTTGAATGACGTCCGTCATAACGGGGACCGACCTGGGCAATGAAAGTGGATATGGAAGGGGAAAACCGCTTTGAAATCGTGTTCGCAGCCATCATCGTTGAATCAAAAACGGCACTTTGAGAAGTGCGATTCCGAACACGGGGCGCGGGATTCCTGGCGGAGCAATTTTTCGAAGCACGGCAGTATGCCGATTTCCGGCCTGCCTGCAAGGCCAAAACTACCTGTTTTGCGTCTCCGATCCAGTCGCACTGGCAATCGCATCGTTGATCGCTTCCAGCATTCCACCCAGCGACGCATTGTCAAACGTTCGATTTCCCAAATGCTCTCGCAAAGCGGGAGTCCAGGAAACCTGCGTCTTGCCAGGCAATCGCTGCAGTGCAAAAGCCCGGTCACTGGGTATCGTCCAGGAGATTTCGTCGCCATCGACATGAATGGCCCGATCCTCGACGGTGTCAGCCGGAATCAGATGAATCGGCATTGCGGACTCGATCGCCCACTGTTTTGCCCCCGGAGGAGTGATTTCTTCGTTCAACAACCAAACCGCCGTCGCCGTTCGCCCAGTCGTCGGGTGCGTCCAAATCAAATGCCGCATCCGACGATCGACGTGTTGACCATTGATCGCCATCACAGCGGTGACATCGAAAACGATCAACGACGTGGTCTGGATCACCACAATCGGCGGATCCATCATCGCTTCGTTCTTGGCCAACACGCGAGTGGCGATCATTCCCAGATCAGCACCGAGCGACTCCGCTTTCTCTGACGTGACGATCGTCGGACGCTTGCCAATCTTGTAGGAATGCCCCAGCCCGACTTCGCGAAGCTGGTACTTGCCGTCCTGCTGAACAACCGTGGCCATGATCGCCAATCCAAACAAGCTGCTGTTTTGGCGAACCACTTCGATCACGTCATCGACATCACCGTGGGTCAGCTTGGGTGTGCCCAGAAACAACAACTGATTGAATCGATCGCGTGGCATCGATTGAGCGACCAAGCCGGCCGGCAACCGAACAACACCCGAATCCACGCCCCACGCCGCTTTGGCAATTGGCGGTTGCGCAGACGCGGAATTTGAACCAGTGATCGAGGCCAGGACCAACGTCCCGGCAATCAGGGCACACCAAACGGCAAACGCCAAGCCAACCTGAAACAGGCGGGCTTGGCGATGCGAGTCAGACTTCAACGAATGGATTCGTATCATCAGATGATTCAAAGGTGCCTAGGCACTCTTGGTCGTTGGCATTTTGAACAAGTCTTGCTTGCCGGTCACGATCGCTTCGTCAATCGTGTAAACCTTGCCGGCTTCTTGTTCCGGCAGGTCATACATGATGTCCAGCATCACGTCTTCCATGATGCCTCGCAAACCACGAGCCCCAACGCCCTTGTCGACCGCTTTCTTCGCGATCGCATGCAAGGCTTCTTCGGTGAACTCAAGTTCGCAATTTTCCATCGCAAACAACGCTTGGTACTGCTTGACCAATGAGTTCTTTGGTTCGGTCAGAACTTGAATCAGACCTTCCAAGTCGAGCGGCTGCAGGTAACTGATGACCGGCATCCGACCAACGAGCTCAGGAATCAAACCGAACTTCAGGATGTCCTCGGTTTGGACTTGAGCGACCAATTCGCCCGGAGTTTGCTCGTTGCGGACATTGGCACCTTCGCCAAATCCGAGCGTACGATGGCCGAGACGACGGCGAATGATCTCTTCAATTCCGACGAACGTACCGCCGCAGATGAACAGGATGTTGCTCGTGTCCAGCTGGATGTACTGTTGCTCGGGATGCTTGCGTCCGCCTTGCGGTGGAACATTGGCAACGGTGCCTTCCAGCATTTTCAGCAAGCTTTGCTGAACGCCTTCGCCCGACACGTCACGAGTGATCGAGACATTGCCGTTCGTGCTGCCGATCTTGTCCACTTCGTCGATGTACAAAATCCCGCGCTGAGCGGCTTCGACATCGAAGTCGGCTGCGTGCAACAACTTCAGCAACAGGTTCTCGACGTCTTCGCCAACATAACCCGCCTCGGTCAACGTGGTCGCATCGCCGATGGCGAAGGGCACGTTCAGCATGCGAGCGAGTGAGCGAGCCAGCAATGTTTTGCCGCTGCCCGTTGGCCCGGCCAACAGAATGTTGCTCTTCTCGATCTCGACTTCGCCGTTGCTGCCATCGGCACCATTGCTGAGTCGTTTGTAGTGGTTGTGAACAGCCACCGCCAAAACGCGTTTGGCTGAGCCTTGACCGATGACATAGTTGTCCAGGTGCTCAACGATCGACCGCGGCGACGGGATATCGCTGAACAGTGACTTGGACGGACCGCGACGACGTTGTTCCTGGTCCAGAATGGATTGACACAGGTCAATGCACTCGGCACAGATGTAAACGTCTCCGGGGCCTTCGACGAGGGGACCGACGTCACGGTAACTCTTACGACAGAAGCTGCAAAACGCATTCTTCTTCGTCGCTGCGCTGCCGCGGCGAGAGTTCGAAGTTTCCTTGGTGGGCATACACGACTCCTTACTTTTATGAGTCCAACATTGCGGGCTCGTCCCTCGGCGTCGGCGGATGACGATCAATGAGGTTTTCGCGAGCAATCGAGCGCCAACACCGTATTCGGCGTTCACGCTTTATTGTACGCGATTCCTCGCATCCACCGAACATTGAAGGCGCGTTCTCGCAAAAGAACTCGACACATCGAACGGATCGGCCACGACTCGAATGCTTTTCAACACCTAGCGACCCGGATTTGCATCCGAATCAACCCGCGCCGAAGGAACATCCTTGTCCTCGAAGCTCGAGCCACTCGTGGTTTGGTAATGGGTTTCATCGTTTGTCGATGATTGGTATGCCCGAGAATTGGGAGGGCGAACCATCGACGGTTTTGGGTAGCAACGAGGTCGGTTGTCATCGGCGACTCACCGTTTCTCCGGTGCCTTGTTCGTTCAGGTTCGCGATTCATTCTCACCCTCTTCGCCGAGACGAGGAGGAGGGGAAGGATCGCGACCGGAATCGGCCTGGGAGGCGGAGGGAACCGGAGGATCAGTCGTCGAAGCGGAAGTTGACCGCGTTGCTGCTTGTATAGTTCGGAATTCCTCTTCGCTTATGTCACCTTTGCGTCGCATTTCTTCCAGGTTTGCGAACACTTCTGGGGTGTCTAGCTGGTCGTCAGTGTTGTAGTCGCGCAACCTTGCCAACACCCAAAATGCGAGTGCAATCAAGATGGCTAGAACCACTAGAGCAATGCCAGCCTGCACGGCCGGTTTTGCAATCACATCTGTCACAACCGAGACTTCGTTCATTGCTGCTGATTTGGAAGTTCGGCACCGCCGCCAACTCTCGCAAGAGTCCTTGCCGGTGCTCTTTGATCATAGGAGTGTCCCGGTTGGCCGGTCCACTTGCAATTGTCGCAAAAAACGAGGCTTTTGGGTTTCACAAATTCGTTTCACGCCTGCTCACAAGCCTGGCGCCACCATCGGCACTGCATCAGATGCTGCATTCCTAGACGCGGGATTCGCAACCCTTGTTCGCAATGCCCTTCGACCCGAGCGACCAAGGGACCGTCGAATCCCATTTTCCCCAATGTCTCGGTAACACGGCGAAGCGTCAGTTCTCCGGTGCCGATCGGCGTGTCATCGCGTCCGACCGTCCCCAGCGGCAAATCACGAGGCGGTTGCCCCGGCCAACGGTGATCGCACAAATACACCAGCTTCAGCCGCTCAGCGTTCCGCTGCAAACGAGCCACCAGCGGCATCTCGCCCGCCGAAACCATTTCGCCCAAATCAGCCGCCAAACCCAAATCCACTCCGTCGGGAAGCCACTGACACATCCGCTCAAACTCGGCGACGCTCGAGATCGCGTGTCCCGTCGCCGGCCGGAGCGCAATCGAAACGCCCCGCTGCTGAGCAAACGAGGCCAGCGATTCCAGCCTCGACGCCAATCGCTCCAAATCCGCCTCGCTCAATCCCGGCGAAAACTCGTCCCTCGGCCAGACTCCCGATCCCAGGGTCAGAACGGTGCCCGGCAACCGCTCGGCCATCCGAATCCAGTGCTCACACCAATCCAAGGCGGCCTGACTGCTATCGGCATTCGAATCCGCCAGCGAAGGCATCGCGGCTTTTTCGCGATCCAGGACAAACGAGGATTCGGTATCGATCACCACCCGGCAACGATGCAATCGTGCCTCGTCCAGAAAACGATCCCATGAGTCGCTTTCCGGGCCGCGAGCTTGACTGGACAAGGCCCCATCCGCCGCCAAACCGTTCTCCCAGGCCAAAATCCCTCTTCTCGGCCGAACCGCGACGCAGCGATATCCCATCGACACCAGGGGTTCGATCGTCGAGACCGGGTCGTGCAATAACAACCCGCCTGTGTGGTAACCCGGCGTCATCGGCATGATGGTAACCTTGCGTCTCGAATCATCGCTCCCTTTCGGTGGCTCCCAAACGGATTCATCTGGAAGTGAACAGACAAACCTCGAAGAATGCGCAAACGGCTCAGCGTCCAACGGGCACTTTGCTAGGTAGACGGCAATCCCTCTTCCGAGCAGCACCGCTCAAAACTCTGCTGCCGTTTCCGCCCTGTCTTCGCTCAACTCGCTTTCCACTGTAACTGAATCTCCATGTCAGATTCTCCCACCGCGTCCACCGCCGCCGACACCCCGTACGCGATCGGTGACGCAGCAGTGCCCACCGAATCGGATCCCGCCGGCGTGCAGCCCAAAGACGGTCCGATCGACTCGCTGAGCCATCCTTCGTTCATTGGCTTCATCGCGACCCAGTTCTTCGGTGCTTTCAACGACAACCTGTTCAAACAGTTGTTGCTGTTGCTGGCCATTCCCACCGCCGTTGCGGCGACGGTCACGGAAACCAACCTCGTCAATGGAGCCGTCGCCGTCGAAGTCTCCGAGGACCTCTCTGGTGCTCCGGCCGCAAAGCCATCCGGCGGAGGCGACTTGCAAGGGATCGCGACGGTGGTGTTCGGGTTGCCATTCGTTGTCTTCGGTGGCTTGGCCGGGTACCTGGCCGATCGCTACAGCAAACGTACGATCATCGTGACTAGCAAAGTCGCAGAGATCGTCGTCATGGGACTCGGTCTGCTCGCGTTCTTGGCCACGCCCATGATCGGATTCGCGGGACTTTGGATCGTGCTGTTCTTAATGGGCCTGCAAAGCACGTTCTTTGGGCCCGGCAAGTACGGCATCATGCCGGAGATGTTGTCAGGCAACCAACTCAACCGCGGCAACGGTTTGGTTCTGATGACTACATTCATCGCGATCATCATCGGCACCGCGGTCGCGGGCCCACTGAAGGATTCGATCGTGCCGGCCGGAGTCCCACAAATGGAAGCCGCCTCCGGTTTGTGGATCGGTTCATTGGTGTGCGTTGGCATCGCCATCGTGGGAACGATCACCAGCCTGCTGATCATCCGTCTGCCCGCCGCGGATCCAACCCTGAAACTGAAAGCCGAATACTTGGCTGTCCCGAAAGCGATGCGGACACTTTTGAAAAAAGACACGCCGTTGTTGATCGCCTTGTTGGCGTCGTGCGTGTTTTGGTTGATCGCTGGCCTAACAATCCAAGCCGTCAACTCGCTCGGCAAAACCCAGCTCGAAATTTCTGACACAAAGACGAGCTTGATGGTGTCTCTGATCAGCGTCGGAATCGCCGCCGGTGGCGCCGCCGCCGGTGCTTTGAGCCGCAAGCTGTCCGACCGGGTCGTCATTCAAATTGGCATGTGGGGCGTCGTCGCATTCTGCGCCGTGCTCGCGATTTCGTTGCCCGGCGGCCGACATCTGCTGGGCTTTGGCGGTTCGATTCCCGTGCTGATGCTGCTCGGTGCCTCCGCCGCATTTTTCGCGATTCCGATTCAAGTGTTCCTGCAAGCCCGTCCGCCCGAGGAACTCAAAGGCCGCATGATCGCGGTCATGAACCAAGCCAACTTTTTCGCGATCGTGATGTCAGGTGTGCTGTACCAAATCCTCAATACCATTCTGACGTCCGCTGATCTGCCACGAAGCACCGTGTTCGGCGCGATGGCGGTGCTGTTCCTCCCCGTGGCAATCTTCTATCGACCCTCGCTCGATCGAACGGTTTCGCCAGCCTCAACATCGGTCACTCCGGCCAACTGATCCGGCTGGTTGCTTGGTTGGATGAGGTGGCGTGAGCGAAAGGCAGCATCTCTTTTCACCCCACCAACAACGCCATTGCCGCGAGTCGTTGCAGGTTGGACTTCATCTTTGAATTCACCAACGGTCGCAAGTTCTCTTCGCCGGTAACGACTTGGTCGCCTTCGACCAAGCCACCGTTGGCCATCGCATAAGCGATCATGCTATCGATCAAACTCGCGTGGTCCGACTGACCATCGCAGCACCGGACCAAGTGAGCCGTTGTATCGTCCAGCCGAATGGGTTGATGACGCAGATTGGTCACGGTATCGCCCAACAAGACTTGTTCTCGAGAGAGCGCCGTGGCACGCGGGTGGGAAGAAACTTCGCGGAACGCTTCCGTCGGCGAAGCGCTGACCGTCACCAACCCGACACAAACCAAATTGAACAAATCCGCTTTCAAAGTCGCGAGCGAATCAGGCTCATGCGAATCAGCAGTCGAACAAAGTTCTTCGAAACTAATCGATGACGGGTACTGATCGACCAAGCGACCAATGGCAGCTTGGGTCATGGGATGATCGACGGTTCCGCTCAACCCATTCGCCCCGGTGATCTGATCCCCTTCCAGCTTCGACGAGGTCACAAAGTGCATCGACTCCATCGCGGAGGATTGAAGTTGCTCACTGACGGCAACCGAGTCGCGACACAGCAACGTTTGTCGAAACGTTCGACGGCGAAAGAAGTCCAACGTTTGGGCTCGGCGAATTTTCGGCAGCGAAGCAAGTGCCGACGCGACATCGGGACGAACCTGTTCGTAGGTTGAATCGCCCCAGTCCGCCTCGGCGATGGTTTGCAAACAATGCGAGGCGGCTTCGGTCGCGAATTCGTGGAAGTAACAAGGCCGGTTGGTGTCTTCGAATTGCTCGTGAGAGATGTAGGCTTCGTTGGCTTGATCGAGTGCTTTGAGTTCTTCTTCCAAAGCCACTCGGTACGCTGATCCTTGCGGAACATTTTGTGCAACCGAGCTCAGCAACGCTTTGCCGTGTCGCAATCGCATCTGCGGATCCTCAATGCCATCGGCGTGATACCGCATGATGTCGCGAGCCATCTGCCGCTGATGCCAACCTGGATAAGTGTTGTAGCTAATCAGCGCGACTCCATTGTCAGACAAACGCAACTGGCAAATCGCCAGGATCGCTTGCCGTGCTTCCTCGGGCACCCAGGAATAAGCCCCGTGCGCGATGATGTAATCAAACCGTTCCTCATCGCTTTCCGCTTCCGTGACCCAATCTTCGATCCGGCCCTGGTGCAACTGAATGTTGGAAAGACCGAGCTTGCCGATCATCGCGTTGCCCGTTTTCACATGGCCGGCGGCCAAATCGATTCCCTCGAAGTGACTGCTCGGCAAGAGAGTTGCCAACGAGATCAAATTGCCGCCCGGACCGCACGCCAATTCCAAAACGCGACACGATTCCGGCGGCGGTGCATTCACGCCGTGCAGCCGAGCGATCGCGGCCATGTTGCCAGGATGAGTCGCCGGATGAATGAAATCGGGATACGGGACTTTGTCGTAGTTGCTCATCAACTTCGCGATGGATGGGGAGTGATTGGGCGGGACACTGAATCTTTCGCATCCTTGGAACGTGTTTCCGGATGATATGATCGGCGACAAAGTTTATCACGGTCGATGTTGATCGCAGACCATGCTTCTTGATTCAGGTGCCACAGTTGAACGAGATCTTCCCACGATTGGTGTGCGGCCTTGGCATCGTTGTGTTTGTGACGCTGGCTTGGTCGATCAGCACCAATCGCCGGCAATTTCCCTGGCGGATCGTGATCGGCGGTCTGTTGCTGCAGTTCACCCTGGCCGTGCTGGTGTTGCAAACCGAGCTGGGGCAACGAACATTCAAACATATTGGTGCTGGCTTTCAAAAGTTGATGAGCACCGTCGATGCCGGATCGGGTTTTCTGTTTGCCACCGGTCCCGACAATCCATTGGGTGATTCATTGCTGGCAACTTTCGCGTTTGGCGTGTTGCCGACCGTGATCTTCTTTTCGTCCTTGATGAGCGTTCTTTATCACCTCGGCGTGATGCAGCGAATCGTTTGGGTGATGGCTTGGGTGATGAAATTCTCACTCAAAACCAGCGGGCCGGAAACCTTGGCAGCTGCGGCCAATGTCTTCGTCGGTCACACCGAGGCTCCTTTGGTCGTCCGTCCGTACCTGGCCAAGATGAGTCGCAGCGAACTGTGCGCGATGATGACCGGCGGGTTTGCTACTGTGACGGGAGGTCTGCTGGGTGCATATGCAAAGATGGGTGTGGACATCAGCCACCTACTGACCGCATCAATCATCAGTGCGCCCGCAGCACTCTTGATCGCGAAAGTCATGGTACCGGACACGCCAGAGGAATTGAGTACCGAACGTTCGGGCAGTGCAAAAGCCGCCGACGAGGCGATGACGCTGAAGATCGAGCGAACGCATGTGAACGTCATCGCAGCCGCGGTCGAAGGTGCCAGCGATGGATTGAAATTGGCACTCAACGTGGGTGCGATGTTGATCGCATTCCTGGCGATGATTGCACTGATCGATTTGCTGCTTGGTGGCATGTGCACGACGTTCGACTGGGTCGACTCCAGTGGAGATCCATTGATCACTCTCGGTGTGATCCTGGGCTATGCGTGCTGGCCGCTCGCTTGGCTGCTGGGCATTCCAGCCTCGGAATGTCGAGCGGCGGGCGAACTGATTGGGCTCAAAACTGTCGCCAATGAATTCATCGCCTACCAACAACTGGGGCAAATCGTTCAGGCGGAAGAGCCCACGATCAGCGCCCGCACCGCCACGGTGCTGACGTATGCCCTGGCCGGATTCAGCAATTTCGCAACAATCGGAATCCAGGTCGGCGGCATCGGCGGGCTGGTTCCCGAACGAAAATCCGACCTCGCTTCCTTGGGTTTGCGAGCGATGTTCGGCGGATTGCTGGCGTGCTGCATGACCGGAGCCATCGCCGGCATGATGCTCTGAACCAACCGAGGCATCAGATACGACGACGCAGAAACGGACGGTGAGCTATACTGCGGGTTCCTACCTTCCAACCCTCCCGCACTCCGAGTGAACACCTTGAACGTCCGTCGTTTGCACCTCGTCCCCGCCCTGATTCTGCTGTTCATCGCCGCAGCGATTGTTCCCCAAACCAGCCAAGCAGAAACTCAAAAGCTTGTTTTGGTCGCCGGCAAACCTTCCCACCCGCCTCGAATGCACGAGTTCAATGCGGGCGTGCAGTTGCTGGCGAACTCGTTGAAAGACGTCGAGGATTTGGACGTTGAAGTGGTTCTAAACGGATGGCCCAAAGACGAAGCCGTTTTCGAAAACGCTGATGCGGTCGTGTTTTACATGGACGGAGGCGGTCGCCACGAGATCGTTCAGGAAGAAGGCCGTCGCCTGAAAATGATTGACGAGTGGGCCAAAAACGGAGTCGGCCTGGGCTTCATGCACTACGGCGTGGAAGTATTGACCGATCAGGCCGGCGAAGAAATGAAACGCTGGATCGGTGGCCACTATGAACACCAGTTTTCATGCAACCCAATTTGGGAACCCACTTTCGCGGTCTTCCCCGATCACCCCGTCACCAGCGGTGTCCAACCGTTCCAAGCCAATGACGAGTGGTACTTCAACATGCGATTCTTGTCAGGAATGGCTGGCAACGAAGCCAAAGAAATCGACGGCGTTCAATTCCAGCCAATCCTATTGGCCAAACCATCCGACGATGTTCGCGATGGACCCTACGTTTACCCACGAGGCCCTTACGATCACATCCAAGCATCGGCGGGTCGCGCCGAGGCAATGATGTGGGTGGTCGAACGTCCCGATGGCGGTCGCGGATTTGGATTCACCGGTGGTCACTTCCACGACAACTGGGGAATCGAGGACTATCGCAAAGTCGTGCTCAACGCGTTGGTTTGGACAGCCAAAGGCAACGTTCCTGAAGACGGCATCCAATCCACCGTCAGCGAGGAACAATTGGACCAAAACCTGGACCCCAAGAAACCTCGCAAGAAGAAATAGAACGCCAATCCAAACGACGTCCTTCGCATAACAGCCTGTTGATTTAATCGTATATCGAATGACATCAATTAGCCGAAGGGCATTAGCCCCGGTTGGCGTCTGATTAACCGCCGCTACCGCGGTACGGCTCATTGAATCAACAGTCCGATAAGCGATGGACAACACGATTCAGCCGGAGCAGCCATCAAGCTGTTCCGGCTTTTTTTGTGCCTGGAGCACTTCCTGCTGAGTTGTCGTAGCGTTCGAAATGAGGCTCAGAACATCACGGGTTTGCCACATTCTCGGCGAACGGGAACGATTTGACCGGCGTGCATCATCGGGTGAGTCCCGATCAGAATCATCATGTCGCCAACGGTCGGGCAGAAAGCTCGCATCTGCTCCGGAGCTGGATCATCGAGTTTGGATTCATCCATCGCTTCGAGTGCCGCCAACGTGTTCGCACGAACCTTGGTCATCAGTTCCAAGTATTCCGCCAACGTGTTGAACTTTGATGGGTCTTCACAATCCACGTTGTCTTTGTGATGGGCTTCTTCAAAGCCTTCGGGCAATTCCGTTTTGAACTCAGGAAACATCCCGCCCAGCATCATCACTTCTGCGACCACCAAGTGCCCGATTTGCCATGCCAGGTGGTTGCAACCCTTGCCGGGTCGACGCATCAGATCCGCATCTTCCAGGTCACCGAGATAGCCACGAAAGACCATGTCGCTCAGGTTCATTGTCGACCGAATCGCATCTTTGACTTGCACCGCAAACACCCTCGTTTGAATGGGAGTTGGCTCTCCGAACTGGACGAGGCTGGATTGAATCGAAAAGAAATCCAGCGAGCCGACCGGGTGAGTCTAACGCATCAAACGCGTCTCGAAACCGAGGCTCAGGCGAGGCAACTGGCACCAAATTCTACGAAGACCGAATCAACCAAGGCTGGTGCAAACGCAGCAGATGAAGATTGGGAGAATTCTTTGTCGTGCATGTGATCGTGCCCTGTTTCTTCGTCATGCTCATCGCCGTGGTCATCATCATGCTCGTGGCCGTGGTCAGCATGATCATGGTCAGCCAGACGAACGGAAACCACCGCGGGGACAAAGCCATCGAGTTGTATCTGATCGGATTTGTGCGGGCCCATCTCGTCGGCGAGCGTCTCACTGGAATCTGCAACCGGTGGCGTGAATGCGATTGCCGAAGAACTCGCTGTCGCTCCCTCCGAGTTTCCAGAGGACGGACCGGACAACGTGTTGATGACTCGCAACGCGTCCAGTGAAGTCACTTTGTCGTCACCGGTGACATCGTAGTAGTTCCCCTCTTCCAACGCTTCGTTACCGATGTTGACTTCAGAAGCACCCGCTGCGTTCAACACGTTGATCACACGCAACGCATCCAATGCGGACACTTCACCGTCCCCAGTCACATCGGATGGTTGCAGAAGGTTGGTTGGGCTGTCGTTGTTGATGGCTTGGAAACCAGCCGTCGATGCAATTTGAAATTGTTCGGTGGTCCCACGAGCTTCGAAACGCAGCACATAGTTCTGGTTGGCGGACAACGTCACGGACAACTCGCCGGCACCGTTGTACTGACCGATTGGCTCGAGGTCCTCGTTCAGTACGAAGAACGCTTCCGTCGGACCAGTTGCTCCGACCTTGGTCACGTTCAAAGTTGTATTCGCGGAAGCTCGAAACAAGTACGCGACTGGTAGATTGTTTCCCGGAACCGTGATGGCGGTGCTACTGAACCCGGGCGAATTCAATTGCGTTTGTCCAACCGGCGAACCGTCGTCATCCAAGATGGTGACCAACGCTTCCGCGTTCGCTCCCAACTTGGCGACATTCGAATCGACCACACGAATTGCCAACGACTCAAGACCTTCGTTCGTATCGTTGTCGACCACGTTCACCGTCATCGTCGCGGTGCGTTGACCGGACGCGAAATTGAATGTTGCCGGCGTGACGGTGTAATCCGAATTCGCCGATGCCGTTCCCGAGATTACCACGGGCACCGAAATGCTCTGGGAAGGTGCGGCTGACAAAGTCGCGCTGACCGTGACCGAGCCTGCCGATTCCGGAACAGTTTGTTCCATTGTGGTGATCTGGACCGTTGGCCTGGTGTCCGGCGTGAGTTCCCAACCAATGTCATCCAAGATCGCGTAATCCAGATCGCTCAACATTCCGTCGAAGTGACTGGTCATCGTCGTCGGCACCACATCGCGAACCGAGCTGGCCAAGTGGCTGCTGCCATTCATCGGAATATTCGTGGAACCGGGGAAGACCGCATTGGCCTTCGGACCCGCGAATCGGCCGCCGGCAACATACCGGCTGAACGACGGAGCCGTCCCAAATCCCAAAACGTGAGCAAACTCGTGGGCCACCACCGCACGGAAGTCCGACTGGCCCGGCTCGCCGGTATCAACGGCTCCGAAATTCCAATCCACGTCGGTTCGCGTATCGATCGTGATTGCACCAACGACCGGTGCAAAGTCGCTGGGAGTCGATGCCGCCGCCCCAGTCTCGCCCCGGGTGGTCAAGTTGCTGATGAACGCGTTGGCCTGATTGACGCAGGCTTGGTCGGGACAGTTGTATCCCACACCAAATGAGTTGTAGCCGCCCAAACCGCGAGTCAGCCCGGTCAGGTTGTTCCCACGAACGTACACGACGATTTCATTGGCCGCCGCTCGAAACGATTGCGGCAGCGATGTCAGTGCACCCGTTCGCGGATCGAGCACCGCGGGCTGCCACTGAATCTCCGATCGACTCGGTGGATTGACCGCGGCCAACGTGTCGTTGAATCGATCGACCACTTCGTTCACGACTTCCTGCATCACCGCTTTGGCCTGCGGGTACCGAGTCGTGAAAAAATTGCTGCTGTCCAGTGAGAAATCCAATCTGACTTTGAGGACACTTTCGCCTTCTGCTTCGCGTCCAGAACTCTCACGCGAGATCACATCTTCCGCAGCCGCCACAGCGGACTGCGCCGAAACCTCGCCCCAGCCCTCAGGGTATTGCGGACCGATCATCGAATCCGCGGCCAACAAGCGTCGATGTTCTAAGTTTTCAACGCGAAGGCGTCGGGAAGAATTCTGCATGCATCCGGCTCAAATAGAAAAGCAGCGTGTCGGTCTCATTCATCCCGCCACGCGAAAACATTCTACGGGCCGGCCAACTCGAATCGAGACGCGCAAAACGAATTGAGCGGAATCACGGACGCAAGTTCCACTCCTTCATCTCGCTTAGAAGATCATCTCGCGTCAAGTTGAAATGCAGGGGGGTTAAGGTCACACACCCCTCGCGTAGTTGGGTCACGTCAGTCATTTCCGCAGGCGGCTTGTCGGGCTGTGTCCACAGTGCCCAATAGTAATCACGCCCACCGGGATCCTGACGTTTTTCATAACGTCGTCCGTACTGCGCCAATCCCATCGGCACGACTTTGACTTCACTTGCAGATTCCGTCGCAGCGGTGGGCACGTTCAAATTGAACAACCCACCTCGCGACTCTTCGTGCCGCACGATTTCACCGATGACGTTGCGAGCGATCACCGCAGCCGCGTCGAAGTCATTGTCGTCCGAATTTTCCAGCGACACAGCGACGCTGGTGACACCAAAAAACGCACCTTCAATCGCCGCCGCAACGGTGCCGGAATACAGCACGTTGATCCCCGCGTTCAACCCGTTGTTGATCCCGCTGACGACCAAATCGATGGGTTCATCAACGAACAGCTCGGCCAAGGAAAGCTTCACACAATCAGCCGGCGAACCTTCGACCGCCCACGCCCAATGAACGCCATCACGGTGAATGGATTTTGGAACCAACGGCGTCAAATAAGTGATCGAATGGCCAACACCGCTCTGCTCCGTCGCCGGAGCCACGGTGATGACTTCGCCCAAGTGACGCAGTTGCTGACGAAGTGCCGCCAAACCCGGGGCATGAACGCCATCATCATTCGTTAACAGAATTCGCATGAGAAGTGTATGTCCATCGATGTGCGCGGCTCGAACCAATCCGAAGATAGGTTATGAACTGCATGACAACATCGAACAACCCGGACGGTGTCGCGCCCACTCCGGTCGCTTTTCGGCAAAGCGTTCTTTCCCCGGTTGATCGTCGTACGGACGTCGAAGCACGTCCAGCAACTCAGACACCATCGAGTCATCGCCTTTGTCGCACGCATCGATTGCCAACTGAGCCAAGTAGTTCCGCAAAACGTACTTCGGGTTCACCGCGTTCATCCGCTGCCGTCGCTGCGAATCATCCGCGGGAAAACCGTCGTCCGCCAAAACACGTGATTGATAGGAACGCATCCAATCCATCAACGCCTGCTGGTACTCTTCCGTGACTTCATCGGCAACGTAGTGAGCCTCGGAAAGATGATTTAGCACAGCCGCCAGTTCCAAAGCGACCGGTTGCTCTTGCGTCCCAAGTTCAATGTCCGCCAACCGGCGATAGAAAATCGTCATGTCGGTTTCGGCCAATTGCAACAGCGTCAACAACGAGTCAACCAACTCGTCATCGGTCTCACTTTCGTACTTCGACAGCCCCAGCTTGCCAGCCATCATCGTGTGCCAGCTTTTCTGAAACTCCTCGACATAAACCGCGATCCCACGCTGCAACGGCTCGGCTTCCTTGACCAATGGAACCAAAGCGTTGGCCAGCGCCACCAAGTTCCACTGGGCGATCTGAGGCTGATGCGCGTAGCGATACCTTCGACCTTGAGCGTCGGTGGTGTTCGGCGTCCAATCGGGATCGTAATCCTCCAGCCAACCGTACGGGCCGTAGTCAATCGTCAGCCCAAGAATCGACATGTTGTCGGTGTTCATCACACCGTGGACAAAGCCGACTCGCATCCAGTGCACCACCATCTCCGCGGTCGTCCGGCAAACTTCCTCGAACATCGCCGCAATCACGTCGGGGCCAACCTCGGCATCTGGCCCATCCCCGGACAGCAAGAGCGGGAACTCCGATCGAATCGTGTGTTCCACCAACGTTTGCAACGTCTCGGTGTCTTCCCGCGACGAGAAGATCTCAAAGTTGCCAAACCGGATGAACGACGGTGCGACTCGGCACACCACAGCACCCAGTTCATGTTCGGGGTGCCCGTCGTAGAACATGTCGCGAAGCACCTTCTCACCGGTCAGCACCAAACTGAGAGCGCGCGTGGTCGGCACTCCCAAGTGGTGCATCGCTTCGCTGCAAAGAAATTCGCGAACGCTCGATCGCAGAACCGCCAAACCATCCGCGGTCCGAGAGTACGGCGTCAGTCCGGCCCCTTTGAGCTGCAACGTCCAGTGCTTCTCATCCGCGGTGACCACTTCGCCAAGATTGATTGCCCGGCCGTCACCCAGTTGCCCGGCCCAGTTTCCAAACTGGTGACCGCCGTAGCACATCGCGAAGGGATCCATGCCATCGGCCAGAGCGTTGCCGGCCAACACCTCGGTCAGCTCAGCCAATCCCAACCACTTCGGATCCAAACCGATCAGCTCGGCGACTTCTTTGGACCCAGCCACCCATTTCGGAGCCGAAACTGGCGTCGGTTTCACTCGCGAAAAACCTGCTTGGTGGACTTGGCGAGTGAAATTTCGCGACTCCGGATCCGCGGGCAAATCTCGCGTGAACCGATTGTCGAACGTCAGATCAAATGTCACGCGAAAATCTCATGGGCAAATGGCGCGAAGGATAGCGACTGGATCATGGAAACTCTACCAATCGATCCAGCCCACGCCACCGCTGCTGCCAATCCCGTGCCACCACGGACCGCGAAATCACCAGCTCGCGGAATCAGCCGTTCGCGAAATCACACGAGTCCGGTCAGTGGCCCATCGCCGCAGAAGTCTGGGTTCCCAAAGCTCTTCTGAGCGAAACCCATTTGCTCGGCGATGGTCATCAGGAATCGGTTGTGAGAGACCTTGCCATAGTCTTTGGCACGGCCGGTTCGCAGGCCCAAACCACCACCGACACACACAAACGGGATGTCGTTGCGAGTGTGCGAGTTGCCTTTGCCAAGCTCGTTGGTCCAGATGATCGTGGTGTTGTCCAACATCGATCCACTGCCACCGGGCTCGGGCGTGTCCTGCAAACGTTTGGCCAGGTGAGCGATTTGCTCGCAGTACCACGTATTGATTCGAATCAGTTTCTCGTAAGCGTCTTCGTTCGAATCGGGCTCGTGAGACAATCCGTGGTGCCCTTCGTCGATGTCCAACCAACGCATCCGCGGTTGGCCGACGCTGTTGGTGATTTGGAACGTTGCCACGCGAGCGAAGTCGGCCGCCATCGAACTGACCAACAACTCCATTTGCATCCGAGTGATCTCGGGCATGTTGTCGTTTTGGACTTCGACGTTGGGCGTCAATTCAGGAACCGCGTGGCCGACCGATTTGGTACTGGCTTCCAGTTCGATCTTCAGGTCCTTCTCGACCTTGCGAACCAACTCGACATGCTGCTGCAACAAGTGCCGATCTTCCATGCTGACCATCGATTCAATCTTCTTGAAGTCGTCAGTCAAATCATCCAAGACACTCGCCAGCAACTCACGGTTCTTGGCTTGGCCGTAGAGTTTGTCAAACATCTTGTACGGGTCGTCGATCGGAGCGACCGGTTGGTTGGCTCCCGCATAAGACATACGAGTCCAGGTGTCAGCACGATCGGGAACCATCACGCCAAATTCCAACGAACCAAATCGAGTTCGCGTCGATGGATCGGCTTGCAGTTGGTTCTTGAGGAATTGATCGATGCTGATGCCCATCGACCATCCCGCGGGCGTGTCGCTGCCGCCTTGGATGTCACCGGGGAACAACTCGATGCCGGTCAGCAAGCATCCCATGCCGCGCATGTGCCCGTCGCCGTCACCTTGGATTTGGTTGCACAAACCCTTGATCGTCAGCGTTTGATCCGCGAAAGGTTCGAGTGGTTTCAGAATCCGTTTGAATTCCAACTTCTCTTCGTCACCCTTGGGCCAGAAGTGATCTGGGATCACACCGTTGGGGCTGAAGACGATGATCAACCGTTGACGTGGCGTCGCGTCGGCCGCCAATGCCAAGCTGGGCAGGTTCATTGTGAAGTTCAACGCAGCGGCACTGATGCCAGTGCGTCGCAAGAACCGACGACGCGAAAGACGTTTCGATGGTTTGCGTGGTGCAGTGGGTTCCATATTCATTTCAAGCTCCCGCCGTTTGGTTGTTCTTAGGTTGTTTCTTCTTCGGCTCTGAATCAGGCAACGCGTCACTCGCCGCGATCACGGCAATGTCGACCAACAACTTCTTGATATTGAAGTCGGATTGCCGAAATGATTCCGTCAATTCGTCCAAGCGATGGGCGCCATAGGAGGCCACCGGTTGCTTGACAAAGTACTGAAACATTCGAGTCACAAAAGCTCGATGCGTGTCCGGATTCGCGATCGCCACTTCGGCCAATCCACGAGCCCCGTCGAATTCGATTCGTTTGTCGTCGCGAGTCAGGTAACTGCCCGACGCGTCGACCTTCTTGTTCATGTCTTTTTCACGGAACCTGCCAACCGCGTCAAAATGCTCGAGTGCAAACCCAAGCGGGTTGATTCTCGAATGACAAATTTGGCAGCTTTCAGGACTTGTTTGCAACGCTACACGTTCGCGAGTTGTCAAATCCGGGTGTAAATCAGGACTGAGTGGCGAGAACGCTTCGTTGGGTGGTCGGAGGGTGCGTCCCATCACGTGGCGAATCAGAAACACGCCGCGGTGAATCGGTGAAGTCGCCGAATGGTACGACAAACGAGCCATCACCAACGGATGCGTCAACACACCGACATGAATGTTCGGGTCGCGAACCGATTGAGTCCACTCGCCAGATTCATTCGGCTCGTCCGCGTTATCGTCATCCGATTTGGCCGGCTTCCAAGCGTCGCCATAGAAATCCGCCAAACGTTGATTCGTGAACGCCCAATCGGCCGCCAACAATTGTCGGAAATCACTGGTCTCGCTCCACACAGTTTCGTCCAAGAAACGATCGAGCGAGGTCCGCAGATCCGCGATCAACTCTTCACTGAAACCGGGGTACTTCTCATCGTCTTTGCGAAGGTCGTCCTCGGGACCAAGTTCCATCCAGTGATGGAGCATTTGCTTCAGCTTCACTCGAGTCCGAGCGTCATCGAGCATCCGCTCGGCTGCTCTGCGAATCGATTGTTCATCTCGCATTTGATCCTTCTTGATTCGATCCTGCAGCCAACCCTCCGACGGCAGTGAATCGTGCAACACCAATGCCAATCGATTGGCAACTTGCTGCGAAACCGTTCGATCCGCATCGAGGCTGGGGTACAAGAATCGTGGTGACTTCAGCGTCATCAACACGACCGATTTGATAATGTCGGTTTCGTCTTCGAATGCTTCGATCGCAGGATCCACGATTCGTTCGGGCTGGACCACTTCCGCATTCCCGCGGTGGGCAACCGTGACGAAGTCAGACAGAAAGTCTTTCAGCTTCTCCTCTCGCGAACGTTTATCTTTTCGATGCTTCCGAACATAGTCATTCCACAAACGGTCTCGCATTGCATTGGCGAACTCGATCGCACCGTCGGTGACGGCGGAATCCCAAGCCGTATCGACCGAGATTCCTCGTTCGAACCCGTAGGAACTATCGTCGGGCGGCATCGTCGTTGAAAGTTGCAACGCCGGTGGATTCCAACCTGGCACCAACGCCGAAGGTGGAATGATCGTTTCGATGCCACCTGGAGGAACCCAGGAAAGCGAGATGCTTGCCGGCGGCGTCTCGCCTTTGCGTTTGCGTTGGTTGAAGTCAATCTCAAGCGGATAAACCCGCCCACCGGTCAGCATCAACGTACGACGAAATTCATTGCGGCCTTCTGATTGGACATGGTTGTCGATCAGCTGGTTTGAATCGTGACCGAAGTCCATCGTGAACGAAGTTTTGCTGTGGACCACGATCTCATAACGGCCGGTTTGCTCGATACGCAATCCACCGTCCCAGTGAGCACGAAACTCGTCCCAAGGAACACCTTCGCCGGGACCTTCTTTGCCAAAATCGAAATCGACAACCGGGTCAATTCGTTCAATTTTTCGGTCCTCTTTTTTCCGACCTTTGCCGGAGTAGATCGAGACCGACAGACCGTGTTTCGATTGATGACTTTCCCACGTCGTCTCCTGCAGTCCCGCGAAGTGGGCGTACAAGTCGGACAGGCTTTGTCGGAACTGGGTTCCGGTCAAACGCTGCAGTGATTGACGAGGAGGACGATTCCGAATCTGTGCCGCTTCGCTGTAGAACGCATGATGGATGTAAGCCGCCACAGCCGCCGCATCTTCGCCAACACAAAGATCAGGATCTTCTTCGGGCATCGTGTCGACAATGATTTCGGTCAGCTCACCGATCGACCCATCACCCACCAAAGGATCGGGATAGTAGTCTTCCGTTCCGGATCCCTTTTCACCGTGGCACTGCAAGCATTGCTCGGCATAGATCTTCAGCCCCGCCGACAAAACAGGATCTTCAGCGATGACTGAATCGAGCGAGCTGCTTTCGGCGGCCGAAACCGGCTGAGCCATGACAGCCAGCAAAGCGAACGATGCGGCCGCACCGATCCGAAAGCTCATCCCCATGCCGGCAAAAATGCCAGAGCAGAGGAAGGTGGAGGCGCGTACCAAATTTGGAATGCGTCGCATGTTTTCAACAGGATGGGAAAGGACGTGAACCCGAAGGCGGGTGCCAGAAAACTGACGTTGGATTCACCAAGGCAGGGCATTGTATTTTAGGCGAGTTAGGCGAACGAAACACCCCGAAAACCTTCATTTCGAGCGTCTAGCCGCCCAATTCGTCTCCATAGAGCTCGTTTTGGCAGTGAACGGGAGTGGAAAACACCGTTTTTCGGCCTTTCGACCGCACGGTTCATTCAGATAGGCTCGGCGAATCGGATTCCCCCGATCCAGTCGGTCCCCGTTCAATTGACCGGCCAATCCGATTGACCCGATGGTCCGCCTCCCCATTTGATACGAGCGTCAAGGATGATGCGTTTGAATTTTTCGGTGATTCACCGACCGTTCTCCACACGTGCAGCGTTTCTGGCTGTCTTGACTGGTGTCGCTGGCTTCATGGTCGCCACCAGCCAACCTGTGATGGCACAAGGCCGCGCAGCCGCACCTGCTCAAACACAGCAAGCCGCCGCTCCCGCCAATCCAAACGCAGCACCGTTCCCACCGCTCAGTGCGGCCGAGCAACAACGTCTCGATCAAATCCTGGCAGCTTGGGAACAGCAAAGCAAAGGCACCAAGACACTTGAGTGTGACTTCAAACGCTGGCACTTTGATCTCTTTGCCGCACCCGCTGGCATCTACGCCAACAAAGCCGAAGGCGTCATCAAATACGCCAATCCCGACAAAGGCTTGTTCCAAGTCAAAGCGATCGTCAGCTACGACGGCATGGACGACAACGGCAAACCCAAGTACTCGGCCAAGCAAGGTCTGTACGGCGAACATTGGGTCTGCACCGGCACCGAACTGAAGGAGTTCGACCACGCAACCAAGCAGTGCAAGATTCAACAGTTGCCACCCGACATGCAGGGACAACGCATCATTGAAAGCCCGCTACCGTTTGTGTTCAACGCGGACGCAAAACGAATCAAGCAGCGGTACTGGGTCCAGCCGATGAAATCACCCGATCCCGGTTTCATCATGATTGCCGCTTACCCGAAACACCAAGCCGACCGTGCTCAGTACAAAGCCGTGCAAATTATCTTGGACGGCAAAACGTTTTTGCCGCACGCATTGAGAATGTTCGCCCCTAACTTTAACGAGAAGACGCAACCGAAGTGGGACCACTACGAGTTCACCAACGTCAAACGCAACTCGATCCAAGCTAGCTTGCAAAAGTTCTTCATGCAGAGCTTCATCGAACAGGAACCACCTTCCGACTGGAAGGTCTTCCGCGACAACTACAACGGCCCACCACAATTGGCCGAAGGCGAAAACGAAGCTCGTCGCCAGTAGTAGTGATCACCGAATCTGGCGAACCCGGCTACGAAATAGGGACGCGATCTCAGCAACGTCTTTAAGCGATCGGCCAATCTTGATTGGCCGCTGACAGGTCGTCGTGCCAGCGTTGGACTTCGTTGGCTTCCCGGCATGGCCTTCCGTTACCAAACGAATCCACGTAACGACAGGCGGCGTGTTGCTGGCGAGCCTGATCGTATTGCTTCACCCAAGCCTCACGTGCGGGCAGTCTGTCCGGTGAAATCGGCCAAACACCTGGGCGCGGTTTCATGTGTTCGCTCAACCCAACTCGCCATGGTTTCGGCGACACCCGAGCACGGAAGCAATTCTGGTTGAAGCACATCCGCACATAAACCGGATCGGCTTTGATCCGATCAAAGAAGTCCAGTGCTTCCGCCCCTCGTGGGTCAAACGGGGCATGAGTGACCAGCACTCGAAACCCCATGGGAGTCTCGTAGAGGCGTAACTTCCAATCGGGATGCGATTTCGCGAAGGATGCAATGCGTTTGCGTGCAATCGTTTCGGGCGTGCCACTGACCCGGAGACGAACCGTTTCGATCAAGCTGCCAAACAGCGCCGCTGACAGCATCGACAAGAACAGCACCAAGAAGATCGGGTTGGTGATGTCCATTTGATGGGCCACCACGGACAGCACCACCACGCTGACGACATACGCGACCACGTAGGTCATGCAGCCACTCGATTGCGGCACATCCACGTCCGCGAACAAGATGTCGGGCGTGTTCAAGCACAACGCGCCGTATGCATTGCGAGTCAGAACGGCGTCACCACGTCGATCGATGATCTCCTCACGGATCGGCAACCCGTCGGCACCGTTGTAGGCGACCTTGCGTTCGCTGAACGGCAGCATCTCGCCGCGTTTCATTTCGGCAATGGCTTCCGCGAGGCGTTGATTCGCGTGTTGCTGTGCTTCTTCGGCGCTGACGTCCGACCAACCAAAGCGTTTTACCAATCGCTTGGTTTTTGCCCCATCAATGCGATCGCTCGCCTCCGCCCAGTGCTCCGGTACGATCATCGATCAGTTCAGCACTGGCAACTGCGAATCAGCCTGGCCTGCCGATGACTTCGGCGGTTGCTGATCCGGATCTTGATACTGGCTTTCTTGATAGTGTTTGCCGTATGTGCCGAAGTCGTTGAAGGCGTACTTCTTTGCCCAACGATAAACAAAGCTGCGTTCGGGAATCTCATCTCCCGGTTGATACTGACTGCGTCGCGGTTCGACGTTGCGAAGTTCCTCCATCACCTTGCCGCGAGCCGTCGTGTCACGGGCCCCGTGCTTGTCAGCCAATTCGAGCAACAGATCAGGCCGTTCCATGATCACACACCCGCGAGTGTTCTGGGCCGTTAGTTCGCGGAAGTCACGAAGGAAGCCTGACTCGTTGAAGGTTTCTTTGAGCGGTTTGCTGTCATGAATCGATTCCGTCGCCAACTGAATCACGGGACACGGTTCAATGTCACCCCAAGGTCCCACGTGATGCGTGAACCCGGTGACCGCCGGACACAACGCATTGCCGGCATCATCGTGATAAGCATCGATGACAATGATTGGCTTGGTCGCTCGCGTGTCGACAACGAATTGACGCACACGTCGTTGCTCTTCGCTGGACAACGCCAATTGCGGATTGGGTTCAGGACCAACCGGACGATAGATGTGGAACCATGTGTACATCACACCCATCTCGATCAATCGATCGACCCACTTGTCGCGAACCAAATCGTCGATGTTCGATTTGCAAACGCTGGTGCAAACACCGACCAGCAATTTGTTTCGAACCGCGGCTTCGATGCCGGCGATGGTTTGATTCAAAACGCCATCACGGCCGCGCCGCGTGTCGCTGATGATCTCGGATCCTTCCACGCTGATCAGCGGCGTGACGTTGCCGCACTTGCGAAGTCTCGCGGCGACTTCGTCGGTGATGAAGTGGCCGTTGGTGAAGACTTGGAAGTAAACGTCCGGATGAGCCTCGAACAAGTTCAGCAAATCTTTGTGCATGAAGGGTTCGCCGCCCAAGATGCCAAAGAAGCTGTTGCCCATCGCTTTGGCTTGCTCAATGGTTCGATTGGCCGCGTCCAATTCGATCTTGTGTTGCTTTGCGCCGACGTCGACCCAGCAACCTTGGCATCGCAGGTTGCAACTGTTGATCACCGACAAATACAAAAACGGCGGGAAGAACTCGCCGCGTTTGAGTCGCCGTTTGTGACGATGGACGCTTCTCAATCCTTTCACACCGAGTGCCCAGACTGCTTTGGCGAGCAACCGTTTATCGGTTTCCATCGCGAATCGTTTGGCCATACGGAGGTACATCGGTATCTCAATCAATTGGGGCGTTGAATCTTTAGTGCCATTCAGGCGACCAAATTCGTTGTTAAAAGTCCAGTCGCATTGTCCGAGTCCCACTCGCAAACCAGCTCATTTCGGTGGATCGGCCGACACGGTCTCATCTTAATGGCGAAGCAATCCAGGTTCTCGCCACGGACGCGAAATCGGTTGTTCACCGCATTTCGACCCGACAAAACGGCCCGTTTCCGCGGTATTTCATCGATTGCCACGGAATCCAGTTGGCTCGATTTTGATCGACACGTTCGAGTATACTGCACCAATTGTTTGCTCAAAGAAGCGGCATTTGAGGACGCGTCTGGCGTGTCTCATCGTTCGCTCGCGGGATTGGCCCCGCATTTCTTCCCTGCCCTTTCCCTCCCATTGAGGTCCCACCTTGAACCAGAATCCTTCCAAACGTGAAACCGCTACCACAAACCGTCGAACGGTTTTGAAAGCGGCCGCGGGTGCCGCGGCCATGACGCCTTACTTCGCTTGGTCGCCTCGTTCGCTGGCCGATGAAATCGCCGACGACAAGATCAACATCGGTTTGATCGGTGCGGGCGGCATGGGACGCGGAAACCTTAACTCCGCCAAACAGTGGCTGAACTTGGTCGCTATCGCGGATGCCGATTCCAGTCGCGCTCAACAAGCCAACGACCAATTCAGTGGTGGTAAAGCCGCCATGCATTCGGATTATCGAAAGGTGTTGGAACGCGACGACATCAAAGTCGTCCACATCGCAACACCGGATCACTGGCACACCAAGCCTTTGATCGAAGCACTGTACGCCGGCAAAGATGTCTACTGCGAAAAGCCGCTGACATTGACGATCGACGAAGGCAAATTGATTCGCAAGGTTCAAAAAGAGACCGGGCGAATCGTTCAAGTCGGAACGCAACAGCGCAGCACGTTCGACAAGTTCGTCAAAGCAATGGCGATCGTGAACGAAGGACGTCTCGGCAAGATTCATCGCGTGCAAGCGGCCATCGGTGGAGCTCCCACCAGCGACGCCCTGCCAGTCGCGTCTCCACCCGAGGCGTTGGATTGGGACCTGTGGCTTGGCCCAGCACCGAAGGTGGACTATCGCCGTTCGGAAAATGGCAAGAAGTCCAACGGTCACTACGAATTCCGTTGGTGGTACGAATACTCCGGCGGCAAGCTGACCGACTGGGGTGCTCACCACGTCGACATCTGCAACTGGGCATTGAAGCTGAATGGTCAAACCGAAGGTCCTGTCTCGATCGGTGGCTCAGCTCAACACCCCGTCGAATACAAAGACGGCAAACCGGTCCAGATCGATCGCTACAACACCGCGACGGCATTCCAATTCAACGTCGCTTATCCTGGCGGCACTGAAATGATCATTCGCAACGACACTCGCAACGGCGTGTTGATCGAAGGCGACAAAGGTCGCATCTTTGTCAGTCGCGGCAACCTCTCGGGCAAACCAGTCGAAGACTTGGCGGACAACCCACTTCCCGAAGACGCGATTTCGAAGGTCTACAAAGGCTTGCCGATCGAGCACAACGGACGTCCTGCCCATTGGTTCAACTTCTTGCACTGCCATCGCGAAGGACTCGAGCCCATCTCCGACGTGCACACGCACATGGAAATGCTCAACGTCTGTCACTTGGCCGGCATCTCGGCTCGATTGGGCCGCGATTTGAAGTGGGACAACGACAGCGAGCAAATCGTGGGCGACGATCAAGCCAACTCGATGTTGGCTCGTCCGTACCGCGAAGGCTACGAAATCGAAATGGGCTAAGGCGAAGACGAACCGGTTTTGGATTCTAAGTAGTCGCAAAGCAGCCGCATGTTTTTCACAAACGTCGCGGATTGAATGACACCTTCCTTTGGCGTCACTTTGCGGCCCTCGGGATCACGAACAAACCCTGGTTCTCGCCAACCACCATCAACGTGCTGAGCCGCCAAAATTTCTGCGATTCGATTCGCGGAAATCTTGGCGGCTTTTTCTGTTTTGCCATCACGTAGACGGCGGTAGCGAAGCTCGATTGAATCCAATCGGGATTCACCGACGAACTGATAGTGATCGGGCATCTCCGAATCATCATGGGTCATCTCGTACTTCGAATTGAAATACAACGGCTTGTTGGTCTTTAGTTCTGTATACCGCGGCAACCCACCGTCGGGTCGCAAGCAAGATTTCAAATACGCGATCGCGGGTTCAATCGGCTTCAGAAACCTTGCGTCCTGAGTTGCTTCATACAAATCCATCAACGTTTCGATCGCGGTTTGCGATTCGTAACCTGCGATGGCGGGCGGTTCGAACTTTCGATCCCAAACCGGGTGCATGTGTCGATCGTATTGCTGGGCCCACGCCGGCTGTGGTTCAGGCATTTGAGCACGCAGTAAAAACTCGCCACCACGAATCGCGCTATCTCGATAGCGATCGTCGCCGGTCGTTTTCCAGGCCAACAACATCATGCCGATCATGTCTTGGGTGATGCTGTCATTTAACAGATAGCAACCCGCGTACTTCTTCGTCCAAGTGCGAGACCAATTCTCTGGGAAGCTGGCGTCGATGATCGGGTAGTGCGAGACGCTTGGCTGTTGAACAGGCATGCGATCGTAGTTGTGACACCAAGCACCAATCGGGAACTGAGCCAAACGAGTCGACTGCAATGCAACTTCGATGGTTTGATCCAGCGTTGGTGAATTGGGCTGGTTGGACGCTTTCATCGCCGCTTGAAGATTCAGCAGGAAAGACAGTGCCGCGGACGTCGTGTTGTCGTCCAAAACCGTGATGTTGGTTTTGAACTTCCGCTGCCGCCAAATCTCCCAGCCTCCGGGTTCGGGCGTGTGGGCCATTTTGCCAACTCTGGCACCCACTCCGACTCGATAGGGAATCTTGGCGCGCAGTTCCGGATCAAATTCGATGGAGTAATACCATCCACCCGAAGCGAGTTGCCCTTGGATCAACGACTTCGCAACATCGTTTGCCGCCTGGAAATGCACCGAATCGCCCGTCAGCAAATACGCTCTCAGAAACGCGTCCCCGACCGATGGCGTGCCGGGCGGTTGAACCCAGACTCGGTCGTTGTTGCACGCACCTTCACCGTTGCTGAGTTCACCATCAACGCTGCTGACCCAAGCATAGCCGCCATGATCGGCGATGGTCGTGGACATGTACTTGGTCGCCTTTGCGAGAGATTGCCGAACCTCCGTCTGCGAGGGCGAATCCTGGGCGTCGATCTTCCGCATCCCGATCGGTAGGAGAATCAGCCAACCCATCGCCGCCGCGATTGAAAGACAACTTCGTCTGCTGAAACAACGCATTGGCGAATCCTTGGGTAGGTACAGAGATCCCTGCGGAGGCACTGGCGCCCTTGGGTAGGCACCGAGGCCACGGCGGGACCGAGGCCCATGGCAGGGACCGAGGCAAATGATGGTGGGAAACAGCCATTCTATCTCACCGAGATTCGCATTGAGTGGTTCGATCGGCATCGAGCCGGGGCGGTCGCGATTGACCAAATGCCTTCGTTTCAGGGTATCGATCTGTTTCGCCCGCTATATCCCCCGTAGGTTCAGGCGTTTATCCTACGACCATGAGCGAATTCCTCCTCTATTACCGACGCCCCGACCCGACGACGTGGGTTTACATGTCGTCGTTTTTGACGATTGGCCTGTTCTTCGTCTTCCGTCGTTTTTGGAGCATCCGCAACCTCGACATCGTGCTGTTGATCTTGCTGGCACCCGGGTTGTTGATGGTCAACGAGGGATACCGTCGGCAAACGCGTCTGGCTCGATTAGCGTCCGCGGAAATCAGTGCCGCCGCGAATACCAATCCCGTCGAAGCGGAAGTGGCCCCCGAGGAGGCTGCGCCAGCCGAGTTGTCTCCCACCGATGAAGCGACCTCCGAATCCGCAGCAATTCCCGATGAGCCGCCAATGGCGACGGAAGCACCCGCCGAACCCGAATCACCTCCGGCACCGCGTGAACTGACCGCGGAAGAATTGACTCGGCTTCAAGAGTCCGAACCCTACCGCCGAGCGGCCGGGTTGCAACGAACCGGGTTCATTACCTTGTTTGGCATCCAGTTCCTGGTGCTTGTGCGAATGTTGCTCGATCCGTTGATGGTTCGGCGACCGCTGCTGGATCCCAATCTCACGACCGGCGGATTGAACTTTTTGGGAATCTCACTGTTCATCTTCATGATGGCCAATGTCGTTGCCAGCACGCCTGAGATTCAACAAGAACAAGGTCCCAAGCTGGGCCCCGGTTACGCGCTGATCAACATGTTGCCAGCCATTCCAACGCGACCGATCAGCGAAGCGATCGCCGGTGCCGAACCACCGACGATGGCTGAATTGACCGCCGCGGAACAACGCCGAACGATGATCGCGAAAATCATCGCCATCTTGGCTCAGTCCGCCGTGTTGATTGGCATTTTGTTGATCGGCAACCGACACTTCGGAAACCTCCGCGCCGGTGCCGGTTGTGCAACGCTGTATTTGTTGATGCCTTACACAGCTCAAATGACCGGTCGTGTCGATCACGTGGTCCCCGCTGCGCTAATTCTGTGGGCGGTGCTGATGTATCGCAAACCACTGATCGCCGGACTATTCATCGGTGCCGCTGCCGGATTGTTGTACTACCCGTTGTTTCTGCTGCCGCTTTGGTGCAGTTTCTATTGGCAGCGCGGCGTCGGACGATTCGCGGGCGCAGTGTTGGTCGCACTGACCGTTCTGATGGCGTTGCTCGCCTTCGCCGGAGGTGAACCGTTCCTGACACATGTTCAGCGGATGTTCGGGGTGCTCAATCCCAACAAAGGTCCCAATGAACTGACCGGGATTTGGGAACTGGGTTGGAATCCGATCTGGCGTTTGCCGGTGATCGTCGGCTACGTGATCCTGAGCTTCTTCTTCGCGGTTTGGCCCGGACAAAAGAACTTGGGCATTCTGATCAGTTGCTCTGCCGCTTTGATGGTCGCGGCACAATTCTGGCACGGCTACGGCGGTGGCCTCTACATGTCCTGGTTCCTGCCGTTGTTGCTGCTGACCATTTTTCGACCCAACCTTCAAGACCGAGTGGCGACGAAAGTCATCGATGGGCGTTCGCGTCCAACCCGTCGGTCCTCCACCACATTGGATGCAGCCTGAAACGGATGTCCGACTACGCTTCCCAGATCGAGGCCATCGATCACGATTTGAAGGATCTCGAATCTTCCGACTCTCGGTTTGCCGTTTGGCGAATGGTGTTCTTCGTCGGCTTGGTTCTGGGCATTGGCTTTTCACTTGCGACCCAACACACGATTTGGATCTGCGTGGCCGCAGGATCTTTGATCGCATTTTTGGTGACCGTCGTTCGCAATGAAACCGTTCGCGAACGAATGCAGTTGCTTCGCAACCATTCGCGGACCTTGCATCGATTGCAGGCCAGATTGCAGCGTGATTGGAAATCGCTCGCTCGCGACAGTGTTGGTATTCGGTCGGCTGAGATCCAACTCACGCCCGAACAACAAGCATTGGCGGGTGACCTCGATCTGGTCGGTGATGCGTCGCTGTTCCAGCTGACTTCCATGGCCGCCACCACGCCCGGCGTTCGAACTTTGGCAAATTGGTTGTGCAGCCCCGTCGATCCGCCGCTCGCGAAAGATCGACACGCATCGGTCAAACACCTCGCCGATCAGCCTGAGAACCGATTGCGGTTTTATGTCCTCGCCCGTGACATTGGCGGCAGCACCGGTGACCCGGAATCATTCGTCCAGTGGTCCAAAGAACCCAACTGGTTGCCACCTCATCGATGGCTGATTCCATGGGGCAACTTCACCGCCGTGGTGGCAATCCTTCTCGTTCTCGGCATGATCATTGGATCGATCACCGGTCAAGAAGATTCGGGACGAATGGCGATGTACGGGTTGATTGGAATCGCGGTGCTGAACCTGGCCATCGGTTCGTTCTTGCTCGGCCCGGTCGCAGCCATCTTTCAAATTGCGATGGCGTCGCGACGCAGCGTCAACGATTACGCCGAACTGTTCGATGCGGCGAGTTGGTTGCCGGAATCGCCTGCCGATCCCGCTGGGCCGACCGCTCATATCCGCCGGACGCTACTCGGAGACGACGAGGGTTCCCAATCGGCTTCCACAGGCATGCGCGAACTGGCCCAGGTCGCTCGCATGGGCGGGCTGAAACAAACCGCGTCCACGTTCCTGCTGTATCTGCCGCTGCAAGCGTTCTGGTTGTGGGACGTTCGCGTGCTGCGTCGACTGGAAGGTTGGAAGTCGCGTTACTCCAGCCAGATCCCCGAGTGGTTTGATGCTCTCGGCGAACTCGAAGCCTTGATGTCGATCGCCGCCCTGCAACATGATTCACCGGATTGGTCGTCGCCCGAGTGGCTCGAAGATGAATCCACCATCACATTCAAAGGGTTGGGGCACCCGTTGCTGAAAGACGACGCACGAGTCACCAACGATGTCACCATCGGCCCAACCGGAACGTTGTTGCTCGTCACCGGCAGCAACATGTCCGGCAAAAGCACGATGTTGCGAAGTGCTGGGCTGAACGTCGCTCTCGCTATGGCCGGCGGACCGGTGTGTTGCCGGCACATGAGTTTGCCGCCCGTCGAAATGGGAACCAGCATCCGAGTCAGTGATGACCTCAGCCAAGGCGTCTCGTACTACATGGCGGAACTGAACCGTTTGTCCGCCGTTGTCACGCATGCTCGGCAGTTGGCCGAACAACGTGCCGCCGGCTCCACCAACCGAATCCAGTTCTTCTTGCTCGACGAAATCCTGCAAGGAACCAACAGTCGCGAACGCCAGATCGCCGTTGCCCGCGTGCTGCGATTCTTGGTCGACGCCGGTGCGATCGGTGCCATCACGACGCACGACTTGGAACTCGCCGATGATCCTGAACTGATGAAGCTCGCTCACACCGTTCACTTCCGCGAAACGATCACGCCCGACGCCAGCGGCGATGAACGAATGACGTTCGACTACAAAATGCGAGACGGCGTGTCACCCACCACCAACGCCCTGCGACTGCTCGAGATCGTCGGCTTGGGCGAGAAGTAAATTTGTCGGGCTGAGTTTCAGTTGGATTGCTGCAACATGAACCTCTCCCGAAACGAAGTTTGGGGAGAGCGACCGTAATGAATCTG